>ERZ795055.889-NODE-889-length-25533-cov-62.524335_pt1 | contig 25533 bp, 20 predicted proteins | sample MGYA00375139_ERZ795055 | MGnify/ENA primary metagenome ERZ795055 (study PRJEB30184, sample SAMN05720283) | anaerobic digester metagenome | isolation source: active sludge of municipal wastewater-treating anaerobic digesters | place: USA | collected 2015-01-23 ... | reverse complement strand
ATTTATGCGGCCTGTAATTATTGGGAAAAATTGAAACGTACATGAAAAAATTTTCTGATCTGTTTTTCTGGCGTAAGCCCGAATATATTCGTCGAGAAATATTCTCAATATTGTGCAAAGGGCGGAAGAGCGGTGTTTTAGATGATGCTTCCCAAAAGATGATCGAAAACATCCTGAATTTCACATCCGTTCTGGTCCGTGAAATTATGATTCCGCGGACGGATATTGTCTCGATCAATGTGGATGACACACCGGAAGAAATTATTCGCGAGCTTACCGACTCCCGTTACACACGCATTCCTGTTCATCGAGGGTCGATTGACAATATCATCGGTATTGTGAATATTAAGGACCTGCTTAAGACTTGGTCGCAGAAAATGACAAACGCCGATATATTGTCTCATCTAACCAAACCTTATTACATCCCTGAAACGAAAAGTGCTCATTTGTTGTTTTACGAGCTTAAAAACAACAAGAAACATATTGCCATTGTTATCGATGAATATGGGGGGACGTCTGGTCTTATAACCCTTGAGGATTTACTGGAAGAGATTGTTGGCGATATCTGGGATGAACATGAAGAAAATACGGATTCCGAAGATATTATTAAGACTGTTGAAGGGGCCATTATCGTTAACGGACGCACCGAAATTGAAAAAATTGAAGAGTACCTGAATATTAACCTGGAAAGAGGCCGGTATGAAACGGTTAGCGGTCTCATTTTAAATACTATTCGAAGAATCCCTCACCAAGGAGAAAATTTACGAATAGAAGAGATGGAAATTACCATCGAAAGTGCAGACGAACGCAGTATTAAAAAAGTAAAAATAAAAAAAATAGAAGATGATAGTTTAAATGAAAAATAACGACTCAAAAGTGATGCCGAATCAGTCAGAGAAAAAGCTTAGCGGCACGAGTATTTTTTTTGCATTGCTCAGCGGGATTTTACTTTTTTTATCTTTCCCTAAATTTGGTATGGGATTCATCGCCTGGATTGCCTTTGTGCCTTTGTTTATTGCTTTAAGGGATGTTTCTTTTCGCGGTGCATTGTTTTTGGGATGGATTGCGGGGCTGACGGCTTGTATTGGAATCCTCTACTGGATTACGCATGTTGTTGTATATTACGGCCATCTGCCCTTATACTTGGGCGTGACGATCATGCTGCTCTTGGCTTTTTATTTGAGTCTTTATGCCGCTTTATTTGCCGCAGGACTGGTTTACTTACGAAGATGGGTTCCTCTCTATCTTGTTGTACCGGTATTATGGGTATGTCTTGAATATCTCAAGTCAAAATTGTTTACCGGCTTTCCCTGGGAAAATTTGGGTTATTCCCAATTTAATAATTTATTTTTTATTCAAATTGCAGATATTGTAGGTGTCTTTGGGTTATCTTTCCTGATCCTTCTTTTAAACGTCGCTTTTTTTGAAATTCTTACAGAAAAGTCAAAGAAGTCATTCGCACTGGCCGCAAGTGTGTTGCTTCTGTGGTCGGGTGTTTACGTGTATGGTGTATTGCGAATTAATCAAATCAGTCAAACACTGAAAGGTGCTCCAGACATGGAGGTGTCCCTGATTCAGGGAAACATTGATCAGTCTATTAAATGGAATGAAAATTTTCAAAATGAAACCATCAAGATCTACGAGGAATTGTCTTTGCGTACTCCAATGACCAATGGAGGTTTGATAATCTGGCCGGAGACTGCCGTGCCTTTTAGCTTCCAGGATGAAAATGATTTACAGCGTCAAGTGAGAGATTTATCGGTCAAAACAAAAAGCTGGTTTATATTCGGCTCTACGAGCTATACAACAGGAAGCGAAAAGACCGATTATTTTAACAGTGCATACCTACTCTCGCCCCAAGGAGACGTTCGCGGGAAATATGATAAAGTTCACCTTGTTCCTTATGGAGAATATGTGCCGTTAAGAACATTATTTCCTTTCGTCAGTAGTCTGGCTGCAGGAATTGGTGATTTTACCACGGGAAAAGGATTCCATCCTTTGACTATGGGCGATAGAAAAATTGGAGTGCTGATCTGTTACGAAGGTATTTTGCCTGAAGCGGCCAGAATGTATAAAAATGCCACAGCCGAATTATTGGTCAACATTACAAACGACGCCTGGTTCGGAACAACATCGGCACCTTACCAACACCTATCCATGTCAATTTTCAGAGCTGTGGAGACACGGCTCTACCTTGTGCGAGCCGCTAATACAGGTATTTCCGCGATCGTTGACCCGACGGGAAAGATTCTTGCGCAAACCGAAATATTTAAGAAAGATGCAATTCATGGTAATATTAAATTTATTGCATTGCCGTCTTTTTATGCAAGCTATGGTGATTTGCTGGTATGGGCTTGTTTTATTTGCCTGGTTATTTTTTTCTTATGGGGTTTAAAAGGGAGGAAAAGAAATGTCCGTTGAAAACATACTGGAAGCCGTTAATGATCTGAAAAAAAGAATTCAATATATCGGAGAATGTCTTTGACGTCGGCGAACTGGAATTAAAAGTTAAGGATCTGGAAATATTATCTGCTAAAAAAGATTTCTGGGATGATCAGGAGAACGCCCGTGACATCCTACAAAAGAAAACAAAATTATCTAACTCGCTCGATCAATGGAAACGATTTCAAGGCCAGATCCAGGATATTGAAAACCTCTTCTTAATAGCTTCTGAAGAAAAAGACGAACAGGTTATTGACGATTTGGCATCTGAGCTGGAACAGTTGTCTTCAGACGTTAAACTGGAAGAACTCAAAATGATGCTTTCCAGTGAGCAGGATCCGATGAATGCGATTATGTCCATTCATGCCGGTGCGGGAGGAACGGAAGCGCAGGACTGGTCGGAAATGATTTTACGCATGTATTTGCGTTGGGCTGAAAAAAGAAATTTTAAAACAAATATTATCGATTATCTGCCCGGAGATGAAGCCGGCGTCAAAAGCGTTACGTTTACTGTGGAGGGCGAATATGCTTATGGCTATGCCAAGGCCGAGATTGGTATTCACCGCCTCGTTCGCATTTCTCCATTTGACGCGGGAGGTAGGCGTCATACCTCCTTTGCTTCCGTATTTGTTTATCCCGAGGTCGATGATGAAATTAAAATAGATATCAATGAAGACGATTTAAGAATCGACACCTTTCGATCGGGAGGCAAAGGCGGACAACATGTCAATAAAACAGATTCCGCGGTACGAATCACACATTTGCCCACAGGCATTGTCGTGCAGTGTCAGAATGAAAGATCGCAGCACAAAAATAAAGCGATGGCCATAAAATACCTTAAGTCAAGGCTCTATGAAAGAGAACTCCAGAAGAAGAATGAAAAGCTGGATGAAGAAAATAAACTAAAAAAGGATATCGCTTGGGGCAGCCAGATTCGCTCTTATGTTTTGCACCCTTACAAAATGGTAAAAGATCATCGAACGGATCTGGAAATTGGCAACGCTCAAAAAGTGCTGGATGGTGATATTGATGATTTTATCCAGGCCTATCTGTTGATGATCGGAAATTGGGAATCAAATGCATCCGGTACCGGTAAGGTAATACAATGATAATATTTATTATTGTCGATATTGTTTTGGCATATAAATGAAATATGTTATAAAGCCTTGCAAAAGTTGCCATGACGTCGTTAACGTCGGGATACAAAGCTTGACGATCAGTGATCAGAAATGCAATGTCCTATTGTCTGCAACCGAAAAAAAACAGGAGACGCTATCTATGTCGAAATACAAAAAATATATTTCATCAATATGTCAAATACTTAGTTTGAGTATCATAATCTTGTTGATTACCGGTTTTCAGGTACACGCTGAAAATGCATATAAAAATGACACTCTCCCGAGCCCGGTGATAGAGAATAAAAAACAAGATCAAGCCATGCCGGAGAAAGCAGTCAAGGCAGTAAAGAACATCCTGTTTGGTGAGCAACAACAAAATTCATCAGATGATGATGAAAGTGTAGAAGTTGAAGAAGAGCAGGACCTGATGGAAAATGCCCTTGAAATTCTAGAAGTAGCCGACAGCTACTGGAATAATGGTGATATCGAAAATACCTTAAATGAACTGGATAAAGCCTACGCGTTGCTTTTGGACACGAATGGCAATGTGGAGATTGCCAGGCAGAAGGATGATTTACGTCTTTTAATTTCCCGGCGCATCCTGACAGTTTACTCCTCTCAACGGACCCGCACCAACGGCAAGGGCAGTGAAATTCCACTTTTATTGAATGCGGATGTCGAAAAAGAAATTCGTTCATTTCAGGGTCATGAAAGGGAATTTTTTACATCCTCATATCAGCGTTCCGGAATGTACAAGGACATCATTGTTGATGAATTAAGAAAAGCAGGAGTGCCAGAGGAACTGTTCTGGCTTCCTCTGGTAGAAAGCGGCTTCAAGGCTAGCGCTTTGTCGCGCGCAAGAGCTCTTGGACTGTGGCAGTTTATTCCATCCACAGGTTACAAATTCGGTCTGACCCGTGATGAATGGACTGACGAACGTATGGATGTTTTGAAATCTACTCAAGCGGCCATCTCTTATCTAAAAGAACTACACGCAATGTTTGGCGACTGGCTCACGGTGCTTGCGGCTTATAATTGTGGTGAAGGTAGAGTACTGCGCGTGATATCCAGACAGCACATTAATTACTTTGATCGTTTTTGGGATCTCTACTCTCAATTACCCAATGAAACAGCCCGTTATGTTCCCCGTTTTCTCGCAACATTACATATCATTAAAAACCCGGGTAAGTATGGTTTTGATCTACAGACCACAACCGACTCATCACTTAGATATGAAACAGTTAAAGTCAACAAGATGATGAAGTTGGCGGATGTGGCGTCTAAAATTGAAGTATCTGAAGATGTTATCAATGTACTCAACGCAGAACTCAGATACAAGATAACACCTAATCGCGAATACGAGCTCAAAATACCCAAGGACTCACTACAGAAATTCAATCTGGTTTACAACGATATTCCGAATGCGGAAAAACCCACCATTACCCGTTACACCCCTCCCTCTTCGCGCTATATCAGACATCGCGTTCGGCCTGGAGAAACAGTGGCATCTATTGCAAAGAGATATCGAGTATCTAGACAAGCAATTTTTAGCTCAAATCGTATTAATAAAAAGAAGAGGTTGATGAAAGGTCAAATTATTCGAATTCCAGTTGATAACTTAGAAACTGCAAATATGAAACAAAAAACTTCCGGCAGTAAAAATGCTCGCAAAACAACCGACTCGGTAAAAATATATAAAGTTAAAAAAGGCGATTCTTTGTTCAGCATTGCACAACGCTTCAACGTTCCAATGGACAAAATCAAAGAAATAAACAATTTAAAAACAAATTCTGTTCAAGCCGGACGGAAACTGAAACTTCCCTGTGACGAAGTAGGAAATAATGAGAAAGGGAAACAGGAGGTTCGTAGTTAATTATAAATAAGCAATATTGCCAGTAATCCTGATTTAATTGAATGGGGTAAGCAATCGAAAAAGTTCCTCTTCTTTTTGTTTCATTTTCAAGGTATTCGCTTTAGACGTGTTTACATGGTTATAACCTAAAAGATGCAACAGTCCATGGATGATTAAGAAAAAGATTTCCTCATCGAAACTAAGATTGCCCTTATCCGCGTCTCTGATGGCCGTATCCACAGATATTACAACATCACCCAGCATGTCGGGATTAACGTCTCCGAATTCACCTTCTTGAAGAGAGAAAGAAATAACATTGGTGGGTCGGTCTTTAAACAAATATTGTTTATTAATACATTGAATGGTTTCATCATCGACTAACGTGATACTAATTTCCTTATTCGCGCAACCTGTCAATTTTAGAAGTTGGGTAACTTTAGAGCGGATCTTGCGTTTGTCGATTTTAATTCGCTTCTGCTGATTTTCGATTTGCACTTTCATTGGACTCTTTTTTACCATTTGTCTCTTTGGAGAATGTTTGCGGATATTCAACGCGATGATGGAAAATACCCGTCAAAATTCGGGTAAATGTTTCCGCAATGGTGTTGAGGTTTTTCAGCGTTAACTCACAATCATCCAATTGACCGTCTGTGTATATACGCTCAATACGTTCCCGCACCAGTGATCGTATTCTCGCTGGTGTCGGATTCGAAAGTGTTCGGGAGGAGGCTTCAATGACATCACCCAGCATAACGAGTCCGGCCTCTTTGGTTTGCGGTTTCGGTCCGGGATAACGAAAATCACTTTCCGTTAGAGAACGAATCGATTCGTCCTTGTTCTTTTTGGCCTTTTCGTAAAAATAACTAACAAGACTGGTACCGTGATGTTCACGGATAATATTGATGATCGGCTGACCGAGTTTTACCTTCAAGGCCAGGTCGTGACCTTCCTTGACATGGGAAATAATAATCAGGGAGCTCATTTTTGGTGAGAGCTTGTCGTGCCGATTGTCGTTGCTGGGTTGATTTTCAATATAGTAATGGGGTTTCGCCAATTTACCGATATCATGGTAATAGGCGCTGACCTTTGCTAGTAATGAATTCGCGCCGATGGCTTCCGCTGCAGCTTCAACCAAAGAGGCAACAATGATACTGTGGTGATAAGTGCCCGGCGCTTCGATAATCATTCTCTGAAAAAGCGGTTGATTGAGATTGGCCAGTTCCAGCAACTTGATGTAGGTAATAAAACCGAATAGACTTTCAAAAATGGGTGTGATGCCCGCAACGAGAATTCCGGTGATAATGCCGCCGAGAAAGCCCATAACAATTCGTATTATTAAGTCATGAAGCAAATGGCCGGTTAAAAGATTCAAACAAATAATTGCGGCCACATTGATAACCCCAAGAAAAACGCCGACCTTTAAAAAAGTAGAACGTTGACGGCTGTTGGCAATGTGATAGGAAGCAGCAACAGATCCCAGAAACGAAAAAAGCGGGAAAATAATATTTTCATCGAAAAGAAGACTGATGAGAAAAGATGTCAGAACACTGATGATCAAAGCCACGTTGCGATTAACCAATACGGCGATAATCATGGCGCCACAGGCAAAGGGTATTGCAAAATAGCAGGCGTCAATCGGGATAGAAGTGAAAGCTCTGTTGATGGAAATAGAGATGAAGATTCCCGCTTTGACGAAAAATACCTGTAGAACAGCAACTATAGCAAAAACGAGAAAGTCCACATTGGAACGGGATGTTGTTTTTAGCCAGTTTCTAGTGCGCCAGAAGTACAGGAGCAATGTCAGAAAGAGAACAGTGCAAAATATTCCCAAAAAGACCATCAGACGGGATATTTTATTGTCCGCAGAGGTTTTATAAAATGCATCAAGTTTGGCCAGTTCCAGATAACCGATTTTTTCTCCTTCTCGAACAATCATCTCATTTTTTTGAACTTGGAAATAAACAGGTTTGACCTCCTCAATAATGGATAATATTCTCTTGTCTGTCTCCTTTTTATTGAAGATGAGATTGGGTTCAATAAGCTTTTTTAGAAGAGAAAAAGAAAATCGCCGGGCATCAATCTGATCGCCTTTGAAAATGGCGTTCACTTTTTTAGATAATATCGGGTCAATATCGTTAATATTCAGAACAAACGATACATCTTTCAGATTTTCCTCTGCCCTCGTAATCATATTAACGATAGTAATGCCTTTTTCCCGTTCGTTTTTTTGCAAAACGCTTGAAGTAACTAAAGTATTGTCGTAGAAAGAAGAAATGACTCTGGACAGTCTTTGTAAAAGATCATCCGAATAATTGTTTGCTTTAAGAAAAGAAAATTCCTGTTGTGTCAGAGAGACACCTAATGATTTTTCCAAAATGGCTTTATGCGGTTGCGATGCTTGCTGCCCCGAAACTAGCGTAAAGGAATTTCTGATTTTTTTTATGAGAGTAATGGCCATTTCGGCATCATATTCATAGATCGGTCTCGTATTAACCGAGGCTTCATTTCTTTTTTGTTGTGTGGAATGGACATCTTCGACCAGAAAATCACGATCCGCCTTGATGTTTTCCTGAGCAATCATACCATGGCGGTATTCCGGATTTGAATCATAGAGTTTAGGCGCTAGAATCAGTGTTAGTCCGACGCTTAAAAAAATGGCGATCGCCCAGCGCTGAAAAATGATATTATTTAAGAAATCGAAAGAAATTTTGCTCTTTTCTTTCAATTTCCGAAAAGTTGAAAATATTTTTCCCGATGTGGAATCTAGATAATTCATATACCTTATTTATTTTTACTGGATTTATTGTCGATGTCCCATGAAGCGTAAGCGGAAATGACGTCGGCAACGAGGGGATGACGAACCACGTCCACCTGAGAAAAATGCACAATACGCACTGCATCCACTCTTTTCAGGATTTTTTCGGCCTCAATCAAACCTGATGCTTTTTCCGTCGGCAGATCAATTTGCGTGATGTCGCCCGTCACAACAGCTTTTGAATTAAAACCCAGTCGCGTTAAAAACATCTTCATCTGTTCGGATGTCGTATTCTGGGCTTCATCCAAAATGATGAATGAGTCGTTGAGCGTCCGTCCGCGCATAAACGCCAACGGTGCGACTTCAATCACTCCTTTGTGAATCATGACGTTTGCCTTTTCCATGTCCACCATGTCATAGAGCGCGTCATATAAAGGGCGTAAATAAGGATTGACCTTTTCGGCTAGATCACCCGGCAGAAAGCCCAAACGCTCACCCGCTTCCACGGCAGGTCTGGTCAAAATAATCCGTTGTACTTTCTTTTCCAGTAATTGTGACACGGCCATTGCCATTGCCAGATAGGTTTTACCAGTGCCGGCAGGTCCTATGGCCAGAACCATGTCGGCATTTCTCATGGAATCGATGTAACGCCGTTGAGCGATGCTTTTGGGTGCGATCATGCGCTTTTTGGAAGATATAAAAACCGTATCCAGAAAGACATGGGCTAAATCAAAATGGATATCTTCGGTCAGAATTCGATGCGCATAGTCGATATCGGAAAAGTGAATATGCCAGCCTTTTTCCATAATCCCATAGAGTTGTTTGAACAAAAGTGAGATCTTTAGAACAGTGGCTTCATCGCCGGTGATGGAAAGTTGATTGCCCCAAGGCTTAATCGAGACTTGTTCAAGCTTTTCGAGGAGTTTTAAGTGATAGTCATGTTCGCCGCATAGATTTTTCAGCAAATTCTGATCCGCGAAGGATATTTTTTCTACCCGGATGCTTTTAGTTGCTTTTATCAAATGTATTCGGCCTCTAAAATATTAACCCAAACTCAACACTACTGCCGTTTGTTTCCATGAGCCATTTTCTAACGCGAAGGCGTTTCCTATCATTATGAGACATTGAAAGCAATACAATTTACGCCTGTAAAAACAGGTGGGCGAAGACCTTCGCATTGCCCAACATATTGTCAATTGGACAGTTTTCATCAGGTTGATGCGCATGCATATTTGTTTTGGACCAGACCGCGACCGGATAGCCCTTTCTGCGAAGATAGGAGGCAACAGTTCCCGCGCCAACCCCCCCCGCATAAGCTTTCAGATGATAGATCTTCTCAATCGCTTCCCGCAATGCATAAACGACAGGAGAATCCACAGACGTAGGATGTGCGGACTGAACATATTGTTGCTGTGATTCCTCGATTTTCACTGAAAATTTCTTTTCCACTTTTTGGAAAATCTTTCTGATCTCGCCCAGGACCTCCTGGAGATCATATTGCGGCAGCACTCGGCAATCCATATAGAAGACGTCTTCGCCGGGAATGGTGTTGATGTTTCCCACGTTTGCTTCTTTTTTCGTCGGTTCAAATGTGCTGACAGGAGGGTCAAAAAGCGGATCAACTGCATCGAAAATCTTGTGGAGTTTCCTCAATTTTGTCACCAGATAGGAAGCCGCCGAAAAAGCATTAATACCTAGTTGGGGCTTGCTACCGTGGCATTGTTTGCCGGTTGTTTTGAAGCCTAGCCAAAGGATGCTTTTTTCCGCAATCTCGATAAGCGAGCCCTCGGGATTTCCCGAATCAGGAACCACAATTAAATCATCCTGGCTGAAAATCTTTTCCGGCAAGTCCAGTACGTGGTACAATCCCTTACCACCGGAGGTTTCCTCGTCTGCCACAAAGAAAAGACCAATAGAGGACGCAGGGATGATGCCCTCGTCCATAAAAGCTTTGGCGGCAAAAATCGAGGCCACCATGTCCTGCTGGTTGTCTTCTGTTCCTCGGCCGTAGATATGGTTGTCTTTGACGTAGGCAGTGAAGGGATCGGCGCTCCAAAGATTGAGTTCGCCCGGTGGAACAATATCCAGATGCGTGATGATCCAAATGTTGCGGGTTTTATTTTTCCCTTCGATAACGGTTAGAAAATTAGGTCGTAGGCCTGAAGAGACTCTTTCATCTGGCGCGTCATAATGGCGAAAAGAGCTAAAACCCATTTCGATAAGACATTTTTTTAGCATTTGAGATTTTAACATTTCGCCGTCGCCACCATTGATCGGACCGACAGCAGGTATGGCCGTCAGTATTTTCTGCAGTTCAATTATATCATCTCGATAGGTGTCAATTCTTTGGCAGATTTTTTCAAAGATATTCTCGTCTATCATGAATTAGCCTTAACTTATTGTTGTGGTAAGATAAAAATAGGTTGTTCCCATTGTTCAGGTAATTTGCCGAATTGATCCGTATCGCCTACAATAATCGTCAGCCTTCTTTTTGCGTTAAGGTATTTACCGGCGACACGTTTTAAATCCTTGCACGCCACAGCTTCAATTCTTTTTCGATAGTTGATCAGATAATCGTCTGGTAATTTCTCAAACGCAATAGTCATTTGTTGAGAAACAATCTGTTCGGGCTGCTCAAAAGAGAAAATAAAACCATTGAGTAAAGATTTTTTTGCCCAGTCCAGTTCGTCTTGAGAGACGGAGCCAGCCGCGACATCATCCAGGATGGAATTCATTAAGTGAAGTGCCTGAAAGGTCGATGCTGTTTTGGTAAAAGCATATGTTCCGAAAACACCGTAATTGCTGCGAGCACGGTAAAAGCTGCCGGCGCTGTAAGCCAACCCTTCATTATTGCGGACAGCGCTAAATATTTTTGAAGGAAAGCCACCGCTGCCAATGATAAAATCAAGAATGGCAAAAGCGTAAAAATCCGGGTCATTTTTGCTGATTGTGAATTCCCCGCTGACCACGGTTGATTGTGGGATATCTTTCCGTATAAAGAAAAGACCATGGCCTGGTTCTTTCGGCGGCGGCGCAATCTTGATGGCCTGCCGGGAATCTTTCCAGTGGCCGAAGTATTGCCGGATTTTGTTGATAGCTTCTTCCTTGGAAATATCGCCGGAGATGGCAAAGATGACATTGGACGGAAAGAAATATTCACGGTGAAAACTGGTTAAATCATCGCGGGTGATTTGCTTAAGAGAGGTTGGCGTCGCATAACGCCCCCGTGGATCGGAAGGATAAAGCAGGCGGTTGAATTCACGAAATGCAAATTTTTGCGGATTATCTGCCACCCGACGCAGTTCTTCTTTTTTCAGAGATAGCGCCGTTTGCAATTTTTCTTCTTCAAATGCCGGTTCGATGAGTATCTGTGCAAGTAAATTCAGACAAACATCCAGATCGCTCTTCAAAAAAGAAAAATAAACAGAGGCGGAGTCAAGCGACATGGAAATAGATGGCGAAACGGCCAGGAAATCCAAACGCTGCTCAATATCTCCGCTGCTCAATTGTTTAGTGCCGCCTGTTCGCATCGTATAAGCGGTCAGTTCTGCCAAACCTTCTTTACCGTGGGGATCATGCAGCGCTCCGGTGCGCACCAGCGCGGACACCGAAACCAGAGGCAATTCGTCGTTCCGAAGGTAAAACAAAACCATGCCGTTATCCAGCAAAACGCGCTCGGCTTCTGGTACACGAAAATCCAGCCCGGGATATTTTAATTTGTCCGGTGAGATGAATTTTTGAGCCGCTGACGCACCGGACACAATCATTCCGCAAAGCAATACTAGCAATCCGGTTACGCAATAAACATTAAATTTATTTTTCATTTTTACCCGTGCTTGCATCTGCGTTTACTTTTTTGTTTAAGACGGCGATTGTCCGGTTTTCAACAGATAGGTACTTTTCGGCCGCCGTCTGAATATCCATTGCCGTCACTTTGTCAATGTGAGAAATGTAGTTGGAAAAATATCGGTAATCACCCAGCAGCAATTCGTAATAAGAAAGAATGGAAGCCAGTTCAGAATTGGAATCAAGGCTTTTAACGTAATCCATCTTCAATTGATTTTTGGCTTTGGCCAGCTCCAAGTCCGTCACGGGAAGAGTCTTTAATATTTCCAGTTCCCGAAGAATGGCCGTTTGGAGTTCATCGTTTGTATGTGGATGGCGAGGACGGGCCAGGATCGCAAACAGGTTCGCATACCTTGTAGCCGGCATACCGTTATGAGCACTGATGCTTTCCGCGATTTGCATTTGCAACACCAGCCTGGAATACAAACGGCTGGTTCTACCCTTGCTTAAAATCGTTTCCAGCACATCAAGAACATAGTCTTCAACGGCAGGTGCGGTCGGCTTGTGATAACCGATGATCATCGACGGATTGGCATCAAACAAAACCTCCACTTTGCGCTCCCCGGTTTGCGGCGGTTCGGCTGGAATGACGGCAGGTTGCAAATTGCCTTTGGGAATCCGTCCGAAATATTGATTAATCAGCTTTAGCGTGATCGAGGGATTAATGTCTCCAACGACGGCAATGGTCATATTTTCTGGCGATAGATATTTTTGGTGCATACGCCGAATGGCCGCTTGGCTAATATAGGTTAAATCCTGAGGGTAGCCTATAATAGAGACGCCATAAGGATGTACTTTATAGGCCGTGCTCATGAAGGATTCATAAAGTTTACCGTCAGGATTGGTTTCTATGCTCTGCCTTCTTTCTTCCAGGATGACATCGCGTTCCGTATAGAACTCACGAAAGACGGGGTTAATTAGGCGGTCAGATTCAATACGAGCCCAGAGCTCAATCTTATTGGCGGGTAGATTCACGTAGTACGTTGTTACATCCTGACCGGTAGATGCGTTCATTTCCAGGCCGCCATTTTCCGTATAGAGCCGGTCAATCTCGTTTGGGATATAATACTTGCGGTGCTTCTCCTGTAATTTTTTTAAACGCGAGGCAAGATTTTTGATGCGTCTCTGATCGGCTTTATTTTGCTGCATCCGCTCATTATCCAGCGCCTGTCCGATCTGCTCGATTTGCGTGAGCAGTTTTTTTTCCGCTGCGTAATTTTTCGTACCGATAGACGTTGTGCCTTTAAACATCATGTGTTCCAGAACGTGCGCGGCGCCGCTTTGTCCCTTAATTTCATCAACTGCTCCGACGCGGTAGCGGATATAGAGCGAAACGGTCGGGCTGAATTTGCGCTCGAGCATCAAAACGGTTAGACCATTATCCAGCTTGGCTTTAACGACCTTCTTTTCCAGGTCAATCGCCCATAAAGGGGTTGACCAGTAAACAATGATCAACCCGATCAGCAGCAAACAAAACCTATTTCGTGTCAACATGATCCATCTCATCGCTAGGTTTATTCGGGAAAAAGCGGAAAAATACGTAAAGGATGCCAACAACACAAAACAAAATAATGAAAGAGGCCGCAAACAAAGTCATGACAAATTCCAGAGGGTTGGCCAATTTAAATGAACCCACCAGGATATCAATGCCGAACACTAAAAAAAACAGCGATAACAAAAGAACAATGATATTCTTAATCCGCATCAGAATCGTCATGTCATAACCTTTTTATTCTTTGGCAACGTTTTGAGCATCGCTTTGATCTTGCTGTAAACCTCATAACTGAAATCATCATTGCGACAGCTCAAAAGTGAGTTATTATGATATAGAGGTTCATGCTGAATGTCAAATGGTGAAGCCGTAAGAGCTTCGGTCCACATTCCTGTGCCGGGAATCGGCGAATATTCGGCAAGCACGGGCTTGGCGCCGCACTTTAAAACAAAATCAATGCTCTGCATGACATCTGCGGTTTTCTGCCCTGGGATTCCACACAGAAGATACACGCCAATATCGTCTGTTTTGTATCCAGCTTTTTTTAGATGAATGACCGCCTGACGCAATTCTTCATTTTTAACTTTCCCGCCTGTCTCTTTCTGAAGCTGAAAATCAGCAGTTTCAAAACCAAATCGAATGGTCTTAAAACCGGAGTCGTAAAGAACCTCACTTAATTGAGAGTCGATTTCTCTTAAATGTAAGCCATTGGGACAGTGAAAACGGCAGACTAACTTCCGTCTTTTAACTTCCTGAAGGAGAGGAATGATCATTTTTTTAGAAGAGATCAAAAGAGCATCATCATAAAAACTGAAATCGATTACACCGAAATTCTTTCGCCAGTGTTCGATTTCATCCACCACTTTGATTGGATCGCGTCTGACAAAGTTCTTTTGCAGGATATGCGATGAACAGTAACTACAACGGTACGGACAGCCGAGCGATGTGATAAGCGGAACTTGATCAATTTTGTGAAGTAAATCAAATGCCGGGTAGGGCAGGGCGTCCAGATTTTCTCCATCAGGTTCGAAAATAATGTCTTCATCGAAAAGATTTTGAAATATTTCCAGAATTTTCTTTTCACCCCGGCCGCAAATCACATAATCAGCGCCGGAATTAGTCACGGCGTGATCGTAGCATAGAGAGGCATATTTACCACCCAGCACAACGGGAACTCCCGGCATCATCTCTTTGATAATTTTAATGGCTTCAAAAACGCCCGGATACCAATACGTCATCATTGAGGAAATCAAAACTATATCCGTCTCTGGATAACGACCCAGCTCCACACGGAATACCTCCGTATCAATTCCATAGCGGTAATAACTGCGTGGCAGCACTTTGAGGCAGTCCGGTTTGTCGATGACCTGACGGAAAAACCGGCCATGGCCATAAATATGGCGCTTAGGCACTTGGCCGCTCTTTTGCTGCATGATCGAAGAATAGGGATCAAGGCAATCAATATAGGAAATTCGATGATTGTTGGCACGTAAGACACTGCCAATATATAAGAGTCCCAATGGCTTTAGCCAGAAATCGTAAGCCGCAAAATCATAAATCCAGGGATTGATTAACAGAATATTCTTACGCATCGATGAGGCTTTTACCATACAAGTTGTCTAATTACCAAATGTATCACCATGCATTCCTATAAGCATTTCAATGATATTTAAGTTACACATTTATTCCAGAAAGAACTTGAAGACTCAAGCAATTGTTGCTAGCATACCCGAACTTTTGGATAGGATTCTTTATGCGTGCAGTTATTCAGAGAGTTGACCGGGCTTGCGTCAGAATAAAATCTCAGTTATTTTCTTCAATAGATCAAGGGGTTTTGGTATTGTTGGGAGTGGAAAAAGACGATGATGAGAAAGACGCGGATTATGTTCTGGAAAAAACGATCAACTTACGTGTTTTTGAAGATGAACAGGGCAAAATGAATCTTTCGCTCCTCGATATTGGAGGTCAGATGTTGGTGGTGTCTCAGTTTACGCTGCTGAGTGACTGTATTAAGGGACGCAGGCCATCATTTGGCCGTGCAGAAGAATTGGTCAAAGCCAATCACCTATATGAATATTTTGTACAGCAAGCCGCACCCAAAGTGAAAAAACTGGCCACCGGCAAGTTTCAGGAAATGATGCAAATTGAATTGACGAATAACGGTCCCGTAACGATATTACTGGACAGCAGGAAAGCTTTTTAAGTGAAATATGGAATCAAGTGACATCAAAATAGACAAAGAAGGTATCTGGTATTATCGCGGTGCACACATGTTCCGCAAAGACATTTTGTGCATTTTATTTGAGAATTTAAAAGTGAATGACTGCGGTCAATACTTCATAGAACTAAACGATGAAATTTGCTATTTGGACGTTGAAGATACTGCATTTGTCATTACAGCTGTTTACAAGACGAAAGCCCCTTCCAACGGTCATGAGCTGATTGAGGTTCTTGCAAGCGATGATTGCAGGGAAAAATTGGATTTGAGCACGTTGGCCGTGGGCCCAAAGAATATAATGTATTGCCGAATTAAAGATGGAAAATTTCCCGCCCGCTTTACGCGAAAAAGCTACTATCAATTAGCAGAATTCATCGAGCAGGACGATGAAAACGATGATTTTTATATCGTTTTGAATGAACAAAAATACATGATTGAAAATTCTTAGTTAAACAAGCTCAATGGAGGATATCATGCTAGACGATGTAGTAAAAGAATCCTTAACTTTTGACGACCTTCTTTTAGTCCCTGCCGCTTCCAACGTACTGCCCCGTGACGTTGATACGGCTACATTACTAACTCAAAAAATCGCTCTGAACATTCCGATTGTATCAGCCCCGATGGATACAGTCACAGAATCTCGCACGGCCATCTGCATGGCGCAGGAAGGCGGAATCGGCATCATTCACCGCAACATGAATATTGAGCGCCAGTCCATCGAGGTGGACCGGGTCAAGAAATCGGAAAGCGGTATGATTGTCGATCCGATCACGATCGAACCGGAACGTAAAGTCAGTGACGCGCTGGCTTTGATGCATCAGTATTCCATTTCTGGTGTGCCGGTCGTAAAAAATGAGAAGCTCGTTGGAATTCTCACTAACCGCGATTTGCGTTTTGAAGAAAACCTGGAACAGCCTGTGGCCAATGTGATGACTAAAGACAAACTTGTTACCGTCAAAGCAAATATTTCACTTGAAGATTCCAAAAAACTACTCCACAAACACCGCATAGAAAAACTGCTCGTCGTTGATGACGAATATCGTCTCAAAGGACTTATCACCATAAAGGATATCGAAAAAATAAGACGGTATCCCAATGCCTGCAAGGACTCTCTCGGAAGACTGCGTGTAGGCGCAGCCGTAGGCATTCTGGATCGTGAGCCTCGCATAGAAGCACTGCTGGCGGCCGGCGTGGATGTCATTATCATTGATACGTCGCACGGACATTCCCAGGGCGTACTCGATGCCATTAAATCTACCAAGGCCAATTTTCCCAAGTGCGAATTAATCGCGGGAAATATAGCAACAGCCGAAGGTGCCAAAGCGCTTATTGAAGCAGGTGTTGATGCGGTTAAAGTTGGCGTCGGTCCCGGTTCCATTTGTACAACACGCATCGTTGCCGGTGTGGGCGTAGCACAAATGTCAGCAATTCGCGACGCTTCTAAAATTGCTGCAAAAAAAGGCATCCCGGTAATTGCCGACGGTGGTATCAAATTTTCCGGTGATATTGTCAAGGCTCTCGGTTGTGGCGCTCATTGTGTGATGATCGGGGGGCTGTTTGCCGGAACTGAGGAGAGCCCCGGTGAAACAATTTTATTCCAGGGGCGAAGCTACAAAGTCTATCGTGGTATGGGATCGCTCGAAGCCATGAAAATGGGCAGCCGCGACCGCTATTACCACGATGATATCGAAGGTGCTTCGAAAACCGTGCCGGAAGGTATAGAGGGCAGGGTGCCCTTCCGTGGATCACTTTCCGCCAGTCTTCTCCAGCTGATGGGTGGTTTAAAGGCCGGTATGGGTTATGTCGGTTGCAAAACAATTCCGGAACTGATTGAAAATTCCCGTTTTGTGCGTATTACCTCAGCAGGTTTAAGGGAAAGCCACGTCCATGACGTGATTATTACCAAAGAAGCGCCCAATTACTGGATTGATTAGTTGAAAATGAAGCACTCGAATTTCGTCCATCTCCATGTTCATACGCAATACAGTCTTCTCGACGGTATGATCCGCCTCGATGACCTCTTCAAAAAGGCCAAAGAATTCGCAATGCCGGCTATGGCCATCACCGATCATGGCAATATGTTTGGCGCGATTGATTTTTATAAACAGGCTTATGCCAACGGCATCAAGCCGATCATCGGATGTGAACTCTACGTGGCGCCCAGAAGCCGTTTCGATAAGACAACATCATCCATCGGTGAAGCCACACGTCATTTAGTCGTACTTGTCAGAAATTTACAGGGTTATAAAAACCTGATGAAATTGACTTCTGCCGCCCATATCGAGGGTTTTTATTACCGCCCACGTGTAGATAAAGAATTGCTTAAGCAATGTTCCGAAGGCCTCATCGCATCGAGCGCCTGTCTGCACGGCGAAATCGCTTCCCATATTGTTCGCGGCAATATGGACGAAGCTAGAAAATCCGCCCGCGAATTTCTGGAAATTTTTGGCGAGAACAACTTTTATCTGGAAATCATGGAAAACGGCATTCCCGAACAGGCGATTGCCAACCAGGGTTTAATTGAACTGAGCAAAGAACTTTCCATTCCACTCATTGCCACCAATGACTGTCATTATCTCGATGCCGGCCATGCCGAAGCGCATAATGTTCTTTTGTGTATCCAGACAGGCAAAACCATTGAAGATAAAGACCGGATGTCGATGACATCGGATCAATTTTATGTAAAATCCCCGGAGGAAATGCAAGCGCTTTTTGCTGCGACGCCGGAAGCGATCTCGAACACAGTGAGCATTGCCGAGCGATGCAATCTGACATTTGAATTCGGCAAATTCTATCTACCGAAATTTGAAGTAAAAAACCCGGAGGAATCTCTTGAAGATTATCTGGATCGTAAAGCAATGGAAGGTTTGGGAAAGCTTCTGCCGACCATTATGAAATACCAAAAAGAGAACGAGGTTGCTGTTCGGGAAAAATATACCAAGCGCCTTCGCACTGAGCTCGAAATCATTAAAAAAATGGGATTTGCCGGTTACTTTCTTATCGTTTCTGATTTTATAAAGTACGCCAAACATCATGATGTTCCTGTTGGACCCGGACGTGGTTCAGCTGCTGGATCTCTAGTGGCCTACGCCATCCGCATTACCGATATTGATCCCCTTCGTTACGGGCTATTTTTTGAAAGATTTCTAAATCCGGATCGTATCAGCATGCCGGATATTGATATTGACTTTTGTCAGGAGCGACGTGGTGAAATCATCAAATACGTGACGGATAAATATGGCAAGGATAAAGTCACGCAAATTTGCACCTTTGGAAAAATGATGGCCAAAGGCGTGATCCGGGATGTCGGGCGCGCCTTGAACATTACGTACAGCGAAGCGGATCGCATCGCCAAACTGGTTCCGAATGTTTTGAATATCACGCTCGCCCAGGCTTTTGAAATGGAGCCCCGGTTTGCCGAGGAGCGCAAGAAAAATCCCCAAATTGATAAATTGCTCTCCCTTTCAGTGGTTCTGGAAGGACTAAACCGCCACTCTTCCGTTCATGCCGCAGGTGTTGTGATTTCGGATGCACCGCTGGTGGAACGTGTGCCGCTATTCGCTCCCAAAGACGATATCGTCTCCCAATATTCCATGAAGGATATTGAAGCAGTAGGGTTGACCAAGTTTGATTTCCTGGGTCTAAAGACTCTGACAGTGATTAAAAATGCTCTGAATTTCATCAAGGAATCACATCACATTGATATCGACATCAATAATTTACCGCTTGATGATCAGGAAACGTATAAACTGTTAATGAAAGGCGAAACCGACGGTGTCTTCCAGTTGGAAAGTTCCGGCATGAAAGACCTTCTGGTCAATTTTAAGCCTGATCACATAGAGGATGTTATAGCTTTAATTGCCGCTTATCGTCCCGGCCCGATGAAGATGATACCCGATTTCATAGCCCGTAAGCATGGAAAACAGCAAATCACTTATGAACTGTCTCAGCTTGAACCGATCCTGAAAGAAACTTACGGCATTATACTGTACCAGGAGCAGGTCATGCAAATTGCCAATGTAATTGGCGGTTACACGATGGCCCAGGCCGATACGTTGCGCAAAGTGATGGGCAAAAAACAAGTTGCGGCAATGGAAAAAGAGAAACCAAAATTTCTCGAAGGTGCGAAAAAGCAGAAAATTAATGAGAACAAGGCAAAAATCATCTGGGACCGGATGGAGACCTTTGCTGAATATGGCTTTAATAAATCTCATAGCGCCGCCTATGCGATGATTACCTATCAGACGGCATATCTTAAGGCTCATTATCCGGTCGCTTTTATGGCTGCGCTTTTGACTAGCGAGAAAGACAATCGCGACAAGATTATCAAGCATATGTCCAACTGTAAGGAAATGGGTATCAGCATTTTGCCTCCGGATATTAATGAATCACAAAAAGATTTCAGTATCTCCGGCGAGAATATCCGTTTTGGTTTGGCTGCTGTGAAAAATGTTGGCGAGGCAGCTATAGAATCCATTATTACTATGCGGCAGGAAGCAAATTTTACCTCCTTTATGGATTTTTTGAGTCGTGTGGATCTGCGCAAAGTCAATAGAAGGGTGATCGAGAGCTTGATTAAATGTGGTTCTTTTGATGCGCTGGGTAACACACGCAAACAACTCATGGTATGCCTGGACCAAGCCATGGAAGAAGCACAGCGCAAGCAAAAGGAATTATTAAGCAATCAAGCAAGTATCTTTGATCATTTGGACACCGTGGAAATATCTGAAGCAAATGGCGGATCATCTTTTCAGATTCCCAATCTCCCTGAATGGGATCGTAAAGAGCTTCTCTCCATCGAGAAAGAAACCCTTGGTTTTTATATTACGGGTCATCCTTTACATGGTTATGCCGATAAATTAAAACTGGTCACTAACGCAAATTCCGCTACTGTGGGCACAAAAAGGGATAAAGAGACGATTACCATTGCCGGAGTCATCAGTTCACTTGCCGAAAGATTGACCAGGAAAAAAGATGTGATGTGCAATGTCGTTCTGGAGGATTTACAAGGATCTGTCGGTATTATCTTCTGGGCGGATGTTTATAAGAAGTTTTATGAATTACTCCACGCGGATGAACCGGTTGTTATTCAAGGTAACATTGATGTTGGCGACGAGTCGCTCAAAATCATTGCTCAGGATGTGCTTAGTCTTACCAAAGCCCTGGACAATCCGTATAAACAAGTTCGTTTTATGATTGATACGGATAAAGTATCCCCAGAAGATATTAAAACTCTATACGACACGATAAAGAAATATAACGGTAAATACGAAGGTTATATTCACATCCTTAATAAAAAAAGTGAAACTATCGTCAGGCTTGGAGACGAGACCAAACTCGACATCTGTGACAGATTGCAGCGGGAAGCCGACCGAATCCTAGGGGAGGGGAGTACAATATACTGCTGAGAGAAAAAGTTTATAAACAGATAAACACTTCCTCCTATTTAAATTTTAAATAAAAGTTATCCACAGCAAGTTATCTTTAACATGAAATATGAAGATAGATCATATAGATCGTTAATCAATAAAGATAATCTTATTTCATATAATATTAAAATATCTGAAAGCGACCTGTTTATAAGTTCCGATACGGATCTTGCTGTCTTAGCTGAAAAATCGTTAATTCAACATCGTTATTCTTTAGAAACTTACATTAGAAATCATCCAGAATTTCAAACATCACTTTTGCCACTTCCAGAAGATCATTTCGCACTGCCGATTGTCAGGTGCATGCTTAGCAAATCAAAAATATGTGGAGTAGGGCCGATGGCTTCGGTCGCCGGTGCCATAGCTGAATTCGTTGGATATGATCTCCTTGATGCGACAGAAAACCTCATTATAGAAAATGGTGGAGACATATTTCTTCGTTCAAAAAATAAACTAAACGTTGCTATTTATGCCGGAGAATCTACTTTAAGTTATAAACTCAATCTTATTGTAAAACCAGAAGATACTCCATTAGGCATTTGTACATCATCAGCTACAGTCGGCCCGTCCTTAAGTTTTGGAAAAGCCGACGCTGTTTGTGTAATTTCCAAGACTGCCACCTTGGCCGACGCAGCAGCTACTGCCATTGCTAATCGCGTTAAGAACAAATCAAACATAAAATTTGCGTTGAATTACGGAATGAAAATTCCCGGCGTAAAAGGAATTGTTATCATCTGCGGCAATGATATGGGAGCAATAGGAGAGGTGAAGTTTGTTTAAATAAACAGATCATTGTCAAGGATTTTTATTATTACCCATTTTATGTTTACATAACATATCTTATAAGACATAATGTATTAATCAGCAACGGGTAGTGGGGTTTGAAAATTCTTATTTTAAATTCCGTCTTCCGCTAATTGTTCGACCAGTTTCATTTGCCTGTCGGAAAGCTTTTTGGGAACTTCGACGTTAATCTTTACGTACTGATCACCCTTTAGCGAGCCTTTAAGTCCAGGGACGCCGAAACCTTTCATCCGAATCTTGGTATTGTTCTGGGTGCCGGGAGCGATCTTCAGTCTTTTCGTCGTCCCTTCCAGCGTCGGAATATCAACGGATGTCCCTAAGATGGCTTGTGTGAATTTAATTGTTTTTTCGATATACAGGTCGTTTCCGTCCCTCGCGAAGATCGGATGTGGCATGACACTGATATTTAAGTACAAATCGCCATGGGGACCACCGTTGTACCCAGGAAGCCCTTTTCCTGGAAGCCGGAGCTTTTTACCGGTGCTGATCCCGGCGGGAATTTTTACATTAATATCTTCGATGTGATTTTCCATTTGGAAAGATATCTTCTTGTCCGCACCAAAAACAGATTCTTCCAGCGTTACGGATAAATTGTATTCCGCATCCTGGCCTTTTTGCGGCATGTTTGCGTACTGTTTTCCACCTCCGCCCATGCCACCAAAAATTCCGGAAAAGGGATCCTCATAATCCTGATATCCGCCGCCTCTTCGAGTTCCTGTGCGGAAAGTGGTTCGCCCCCCTCCCCTGGATCCGCCAAAACCGAAACTGCGCAAAATTTCATCCAGATCGAAACCGCGGAAGATATCCTCCTGGGAGTATTGCTGACGATACTGGTCGGCCGATCCGAATGTGTCGTACTGTTCACGCTTTTTCGGGTCGCTCAAAACCGCATAAGCTTCGCTGATTTTTTTGAATTTTTCTTCTGCCGCCGCTTTGTTATTGGGATTTTTGTCCGGATGCCATTTTACGGCCAGTTTGCGATAAGCTTTTTTTATTTCATCCGCCGAAGACTTTTTATCGACGCCCAAAACCTGATAGTAATCTTCTGCCATAATCTTTTCAACGTCCCTTTGTTAATAAGTATTGCCTACAATTTAAGCAGTAATTCCCATTTGAAAAGCGTCTAAATTCAATTTTAACAATTTTTGCGGGAAGGATTTCTTGATGACACTTTCCCAAACGGATTTTTCAATGTTCATCAGATTGGATACAGCACCAAGGAGGACGACATTGGCCGCTCTAATATTGCCGGCTTCATGCGCAAGCTTTGCCGCATTTAACGCAATCACCTTAGGATAATGATTCTTTAAAAAATCAATAACATCATTCGGATATTCAGAGTCACCTCTATTGACAGCGGGCGGATAGATTTCTTCCGTGTTTAAAATAATAGATGCGTCTTTACTCAGAAATTTAAGGTAGCGCAGCGCCTCCATCTTTTCAAAGGAAACAAGTGTTTCAATACTTCCGGATTCGGCCAGCGGCGAATAGACCTTGGACCCGTAGCGCACATGACTGGTCACACAGCCGCCGCGTTGCGCCATACCGTGCACTTCACTTTTCTTGACATCAAAACCTGCTTCCATCATGGCCATGCACATGATATCGCTGGCTCTCAAAATTCCCTGACCGCCTACGCCGGCGAATAATATGCTTTTTACTTTAGAATCAATCATTAACGTTTCCTTTTTCTTTAACTGATCGCATCGAATTTACATACTTGAGCGCATAAACCACAACCATTGCAAAGTGTTGCATCAATAAACGAAATGCCTTTGCGCTTGGAACCTTCCTTGGTCACACCCTTTTTCCAGGAAATTGGCGGACAATTGAGCCCCAGACAAGATTTGCATCCTTCGCATTTATCGGGGTCAACTTTGAGGGGCGGCTGCGATTTGACATTTGCCCTTTTAAACAAAGCACAAGGTCTCTGAGCAATGATGACGGATGGGCCGGAATTAGCCAATTCTTCCTTAATGGCGCTTTGGGTTTCTTTTATATTATTAGGATCGATAACCTTTATATTTTCAATTCCTAGAGCAGAAACTAAAACCTTTAAATTAACTTTTTTAGCTTCTTTTCCCATCAAGGTGTAGCCGGTGCCCGGATGTTCCTGCATGCCGGTCATGGCTGTTGTGCTGTTATCCAGAATAATGATCAAAGCATCGCTGTTATTGTAAGCCATATTCATGAGCGGGGTAATGCCGGAATGCAGGAAGGTTGAATCGCCGATTACGCCCACAACCTTGCCCTTCCCTTTTTCCCCCAAGGCTTTGCTCATCCCGTGGGCCATGCCGATGCTTGCGCCCATACAGATGCAGGAATGTAATCCTTCCAATGGTTTTAAATATGACAGAGTATAACAACCGATGTCGCCGTGGACATAAGCCTTGGATTTCTTCAACGCGTAAAACAAGCCCCGATGCGGACAGCCGGGACAAAGATTCGGCGGACGCTGAGCAAGATTTTCTTTATAAGGTGAAACGGCGCTTTCTAAATTAGAATTAATAGCGTTTTTAATGATACCGGGATCAAATTCATTGGTGTAGGGAAAAATCTCTTTGCCGATGACTTTAATTCCCATGGCCTTGATCTGTTCTTCCAGGTAAGGATCAAGTTCCTCCACCACATAGATCTTTTTTACTTGAGAGGCGAAGTCGCGGATCAATTTCTCCGGCAGCGGATAGACCATGCCCAGTTTTAAATAAGAAAAATTGGGAAAAACATCCTTGGTATAGTTATAAGGCATGCCGGCGGTAATGATGCCGACTTCCGGGTCGTTGATTTCCATTTTATTTTCTGGAAATGTTTCCACGAATTCCTTCAATGCCTGTTGGCGCTTTTCCACTTCTACACGTCGCGTACGAGCATTAATGGGTACCATGACATATTTTCCCGCATTGTAAGCGAGTGTCGTTTTGTCTTCGGATATTTGCGGTTCGCTGAGTGTGACGACGGATTTGGAATGAGAAACTCTTGTTGTCGTTCGCAAAAAAACCGGCGTGTCGAATTGCTCGCTGATTTTAAATGCCAGACGTACATAATCTTTAGCTTCCTGAGGATCTGCCGGTTCCAGCATGGGAATTTTAGCGAACTTGGCGTAATTGCGGTTGTCCTGCTCATTTTGCGAACTGTGCATGGACGGATCATCAGCGCTGATGATCACCAGGGCTCCGGCAATGCCCGTATAGCTTACGGTAAATATCGGGTCGGCAGCGACATTCACGCCAACGTGTTTCATCACGGCCAATGCCTTTGCTCCGCCCAGGGCCGCGCCAATGGCCACTTCCACAGCGACTTTTTCATTAGGCGCCCATTCAGCGTAAACCCCGTCATATTTTGCAAACTCTTCCATGATTTCAGTGCTAGGCGTGCCGGGATAGGCTGCCGCAAACCTCACGCCCGCTTCATAGACACCGCGGGCGATGGCTTCATTTCCTGACATTAATTCCTTTTTCAAATGTGTCTGCCTCCGTGTTAATCAGCTCAGAGTGGATATTTTTCGCTTGAGAAAAATGGTTGTCCCGGGCTCTGTTGTTTTTTCCAAAGCCTTTTTATAATATTCCAGAGCTTTTTC
>ERZ795055.884-NODE-884-length-25598-cov-5.144541_pt1 | contig 25598 bp, 30 predicted proteins | sample MGYA00375139_ERZ795055 | MGnify/ENA primary metagenome ERZ795055 (study PRJEB30184, sample SAMN05720283) | anaerobic digester metagenome | isolation source: active sludge of municipal wastewater-treating anaerobic digesters | place: USA | collected 2015-01-23 ... | reverse complement strand
ATGGGAATTTTCTGCGCGGTTATGACGGGGGCGGTCATCGGGATCTTCTCCCGGGGTTTGTTGCTGCCGGAGATGTAGTCGAAGAGCAGGCTGAATCCTTCATTGTCATCAGCAGTATCGACCGTGGCAAGCACGAGCGCGGGGTACTGCCGGAACTCGATCTCCCCGGTCGTTCCCGTGACGGTATACGGGATCGTGTCAGCAGAAAACCGGCTGAGCAGCAGGGCGAGCAGCAGGATCACCGCAAGGGTACCGATCACGACAATCAGCGTGCGCATATTTCCTCATGGAACGGTGCAGCTCTTAAAAGGGGGTTTATTGCCAAAAGGCCGGGAGAGAAAATGAGGACGGTTACCCGTTCTTCAGCGCAACGATATCCTTTACGCCCACCAGTTTCCAGACCATCGATCGTTCCTCATTGACGATTGCTTCCGGCGGATCGACCGGAGAATGACCGAATGCACTCAGCACCCGCATCGAGAGCTTCCTGTTCCTGATCATCTGGACGAAGAGGTTCCGGACCTTCTTTTTCTGTGCAGGCGCCTGCACCTCTTCCAGGGAACCCTGCAGGCTGACAAAGGTAAACGAGGAGAGATCGGGGGCATATTCCTCTATCTCGACGGACACTCTCGGGTTGCTGTTGAAATACTCGATCTTTCTCCCGTATTTCGTGGAGAGAAAATACAGGTACCTGCCATCGAACACGTACATAAAGGGGGCAACGTAAGGGGCTCCGCCCGCACAAAACGCAATGCGTGATACATTCTGGCGCTTGATCAGGGAGTCATACTCCGCTTTTGGCATTTTGGGGATCTTTACCGGGTCCATATGCTTCCACCCACCAACGATGGTATGGGCAGTGGTGCTGATAAGGCTGGCGATGCCTGCATGGGGGATGCGGCAGGGATGAAGCACTCTGGCGGAAGGAAACGGGAGCTGACGGACCGGGCAGTCGCCGGCCCTGCACCCCGGCTTTTTCCCTGCACTACCGGATGTTCCTGCGTGCGGCCGGGGGAGAAATCCACGGGTGTGCAGGCGAATACCGATCCGGATCATTCAAATACACCAACAGATCCAGCTCAGCCGGAAGTGCCATGAAGGATCTCAGCTGGTTGCCCGCCACTCCCGTTGCCCACCGCGGGTACCATGGCCCGGGGGTACCGGAAAACAGTTGTGCAGCATTTCGTGCAGCGGTGCGGAACGGGTATACCATTGAGCTGGATGTTCATGCCACAAAGGATGAGGTCCTCGTGGTATTTCACGATGACACCCTTGTCCGCATGACCGGGTACAATAAAACCCTTGAGGACTGCACATTTGCGGAAATCCGCACCCTGACGCTGGGCGCAACAAGTGAAAAAATACCGGCGCTGGCGGACGTTCTGGATTTTGTCAACGGCCGGGTGGGGCTGCTCATCGAGATCAAACCCCATCCCCGTATCGGCAGGCTTGAAGAGCTCCTGTGCCACCTGCTCGACCGGTATTATGGGAAATTTGCCGTCGCCTCGTTCGATCCGCGGGTCCTCGCATGGTTCTGCCGCAACCGTCCCTCGTTTATCCGTGGCCAGATCTCCGGCGGGCTGCACGGAAAGGGGCTTTCTGCCCCCCGGCGTTTTTTCCTGAAAAACCTGGTTGTCGCGCTCATCAGCAGGCCGGATTTTATTGCCTACGAGTACCGGAACCTCAACGCATGGGTACGGTTTGTCGCGAGAATATTCCGGCTCCCGCTCCTTGTCTGGACGATCCGGGATCCGGGGACGGCCAGACAATGCGGAGATGCGGGGCACGCGATCATCTTCGAAGGATTTCACGCTGCGAAAACATGAGGACCGGGATCCTGTTCCCGCTGCCCGGTCTGGCATCACTGCCGACCGGAAACGGAGACAAGGGCCTGCACGATGACCGCATTCAGCACTGCCGTACCGATAACGATGGGGAGATATGTCATGAAAAACCCCCCGAAATTGCCAAACCGGGAAAGGATCGTTCCGGAGAGAACGACCGTGGCAACGGCAACAAAGGTACAGCCGCTGACGAGCGTGGCGGCAAATGTCGTGCCAAGGGGAGCTGTTCTTCCGCCCCGGAAGATTTCATAGAAATAATAACATGCATACGCACCCGCCGGCCCGCTGACCAGGTTTGCCCAGGGCAGGATGGAACCCGGGATCAGCATGGAGAGGAAACTGCCGGCAATGCCGATTCCCAGCGCCTCATAAATCCGGGGCCGGACGAGGATGATCCCGAGACAGAAGAACGCGGTGATCACGTCCGGGGTGAGCAGCAGGCCGAGCGGTGAGATGAAATACTGCAGGAGCGTGCCTGCTCCAAGCAGGACGGCAATGAGTGCAGTTACCCGTAAATTCATCGCCCGTTCGCCCCGGGGATCAGAGGATTTTCTTCCCGGGTTCCGTCCCGGGGACGACGGCATAAACATCCGTGATCTTCATGACCACGGCCCCCTTCGGTTTCAGGTTAGGCCGGAGTTCCTTCATCCACGCCACGTCCTTCTCCCAGATATCGCCATCGGTATGAATCGTTACCGTGCCCTTGATCTGGAAGCCGCCTTTCTCCCCCCACCATGAGATGGCTGCCTTTTTGTTCTCCTTCATGTTTGCGAGTGTCTTATTAAAGAACTGGTCCGAGATGAGCAGCGTTGTGTCGTTAAGGACCTTGAACGCCCCTATCGGGACGACGTTCGGCGTCCGGTCGTGTGCCGACGTTGCAAAAAACGCGAGCTTTGTGGCTGCGAGCGATTCCTTGATTTCATTTGTCAGGGTTACCATGCGATTTCCCGTATGCACAATCAGCGGGGGATCTTCTTATTGGTTTGCCGCTTCCGTGTGTTTCCAGCGCGATTCCTGTTCCGGAACCTGCCCCTTCAAACCCCTGTGGTTTGAGGATCTCAGGTCCCGGGTAAGGGGCCGCGGGGGGTTGGGAGCCCCGGGATTTTTCCCGTTTTTATTAAATAGTCTTCATCCGGATACAGTGTCACAATGGAAATTGACCGGGTATTTTTCCTCCACCAGTTCGTTCTCCTGGTGATCTGTTTTGGCCTCTATTACGTCACCGGCGAACTGGTTCTCAATCAGGGGGTGAAAGTGAATTACACCCGGAAGATCAACCATTTCGCCATCTTCTTCCTGCCCATCTTCCTGGACATCATGTTTGTGTACGAGAAATCGCCGGCAACTAAAGTGCTCGGGCTCATTATCGCCATCAGCACGCTGGTGATCTTTATCCAGCCGTTCCGGGAGCGGAGCGGAATCATCCGGACCATGTTCCTCGGTTTTGACCGGCCCGAGGACCGGCCCCACACCCTGCGCTGGCTCTCGTCACAGTATATTGCAGCTGCCGTTGTCATCGTTCCCCTGGTGATGTACTTATCGTCGGTTCACCTGGAGGCGCTTGCGATGATCCCGCTCCTGATCAACGGGCTGGGGGACGGGCTTGCCGAACCCGTCGGGGTGAGGTTCGGCCGCCATAAATACAATGTCCGGGCCCTCTTCTCCGATACCATCTACCAGCGGTCGCTCGAGGGGAGCATGTGTGTCCTGCTCGCCGGGATCCTGAGTATCGTTGCCTTCAGTCACCTCTTCACGTTCCCCCAGTTCATGGCTGCAATCCTGACGGTCCCCCTTGCCACGACTCTTGCCGAGGCGTATTCCCCGCATACCTGGGACACGCCGTTCATCTACGGTGTTGCCGGCCTGCTCCTCATCGGGATTGTGACGTTTGTGTAAGGGACGTACTCCATTCCTGCTCTTCCTGTACATCCTTTTTAAGATACATCATATCAACAAATTGTATATCGCCCTCGAAGATAGGGTGGTCGTAATTATCGGTAAAAAAATCTTTACCCGGTGTGACGTTTCAAATCCACACCTTTCATAAAACGACAGGATTACCGGCGTTTCGCCGGCACCGGGTACGGCAGTCCCGTACCCGGTGCCCGTATCCATCAGCACCACACCCGTCCGGTACAAGGATGTCAATGGCGTCCGGCTGGCGTACTGGGAATGGGGATCCGGGCAGCCCATCCTGCTCATCGAGGGATTCGGCGGAACGGTTGCCAATGCGACGCCCCTGCAGGCTTCGTGGAACGAGACGTTCCTTGGCATCCTCTCCTCGAAGTACCATGTCTATGCCTACGACCACCGGGGGATGGGGTACAGCAGCACCGATAATGCGACGCCCACGCTTCACCTGTACGCTGACGATGCCGCAGGGCTCATTGAAGCGCTCGGGTACGACAGCATGCACGTGTACGGGGAATCCATGGGGTCTTCGACCGCCCAGCAGTTGGCCATCGATCATCCCGAACGCGTGAGGAAACTGATCCTGGACTCCAGCACCTATGATGCGCGGGTCCCCGAATGCCAGCTCCTGCACGGGATCCTCGAGCAGGACGCGAACGATCCGAACCAGACGTACGGTCTCCGGGCAGAAGCACAGGCGAACCTTGTCTGGAACGGGACATGGGACGATCTCCGTGGCATTCGCAAGGATGTCATGCTCGTTGTCGGCACGGCCGACCCGCTGACTCCCGACGCGGTCTCGGTCCGGATGGCCAGGCAGATCAACGGGTCGTGGCTGGTCCGGTTCAAAGGGCTTTCGCACTGCGGCTCCCATTACACGCCGGTCGAGTACGCCAAAAACGCGATCTACTTCCTCGGCACCGATGAGGAACCCCTTGGGATCCGGTAACTCTTTTCCGGTCTGTCCTATTCCGGGATAATTTTTCCGGGAATATGTCAGGTTATACCCCCCCACAATTCCCCAGATGTGTGTGGCGATAATCCTCCACGTCCATATCCTCTACCCGCAGGTCATAACGCTCCTTTCGGACCAGTCCTTCACGGTCCCGGTCTCCCCGCCGGGCAGACAATCGGCCTGCGGTACGTCATCAGAGCGGGCGGGAAGCGTTTATATTGTATAATGTATACATTAAACATAAGGTATGGCAAGGGCAAAAGCATTTTTTGGGGGAGTGAGCGGGCAGGGGATTTCGGATCCTGTACGGGGAAAGAAGAGACGGGCGCCGCAGGGTATTCCCGTACGGGAGCCGCGTGCACCGGTGCAGATCCTCCGGTCGACCAAACAGTGGCTCGACCAGATCATCGAGGAGAAGAACTTCCGGACGTACGACGAGGCGATCATGTTCCTGGTTACGGAACGGCAGCGGCACCTCCCTTCGGACCTCGGGGTGTTCTCCGACCTGCAGGAGTACGTGTGCAGCGGAGAGGATTAGCATCACCCTCGTCCCCGATACCTGGGCATGGGTCGAGTACTGGCGGGGAAATGCCGCGGTCCGCGATCTCATGGAAGGCCCCGAGCAGAAGATCACGTCCATGATGACAGTTGCGGAGCTGGAACGGTTCTTCGGGAACGATGCGAAACGGATGGATCTCTTCGTCCAGAAGATCCGGCTCCGGAGCCGTCTCGTCCCGGTCGATCTGGCGATTGCACGGGCAGGCGGAGCGGTTCGCAGGGGAATGAAAGAGGGGGGAATCGCGGACGCGATCATCTACGCGACGGCCCGCGTGAACCACGCAAAGGTCGTCACCGGGGATCCGCATTTCCGCCAGTTCCCCGATGTCATTTTTGTGGGATGATCCGTCTTCCGCACGGGGCCGGCTGCTGCCCGGCAACACTCACAAGGAATTCCTGGTGATCTCCAAAAAAATCTGCGCGAAAACGATCGCGGACGGAACAATTTTCCATCGGGATCCGGAAGATTCGGACCAGGTTTTCACGCAGGATAGCGACGGTGGCAGGAATTTTTCAACAGGGCGCCGTCCGAGGAGATCCTATAGTTTTACGGACAAAAATTCCTTCAGGGATGTCCGGAGCCGGATAACTTTTTCTTCCGAAAATTCCGGTCGTGCTCTTCCATCGATCACTGCCTGCGTCATCAGGATCAGGTTATCGGACGCATTGTCGGAAAAGCCCACACGAAGCAGCGACTCCTTCCATTGTTCAGGGGGGATCTGGTGTGCAGTGACCTGTTTTTTGAAAAGTTCGCCAAAGACAATGGCAACATCTGAAGGACTGTACAGCGTGGGCCCGGCAATCTCAAATGTCCCGTTCCCGGTATTCCGGGTATCCGTCAGGACCGATGCAATAAACCCGGCAACATCCGGCGGAGCCGTCATCGGGATCTTCAGGTTCACCGGCAGGAACGATGGCAGGACACCGGTCTCCTGTGCGATCGCGGCAAATCCCAGCCAGTTGCTGTAATAATACGCGGGGCGGATGAAGACCTGTTGCACGGGGATATCCGGAAATGCATGCTCCAGGAGGTATGACATGACGAGGTTTCCGGTTCCTGCCGGGTGCTGTGCCCCCATCGAGGAGAGCCCCACGATCTTCCTGATGCCGGAATCACGGATCGCGTCGTGGTAATTCGCGAGGATTTTTTTTGTGCCCCCGATGACATCGCCGGACGAAGGATTTTCCGGCGTCAGCAGGAACACCGTCCGCCCCTCCCGGAAGATCTCTTTCAGGGCAGGCCCATCGGACAGGTCCGCAACCCGGGTTTCGATACCGTCACAGGGCACAGCCGATGCTTTGTTTCGGATCACGGCGGTAACGGGTTCGCCATTCCGATGAAGATTTCGGACAACCTGCGAGCCGACCTGCCCGGCTGCCCCGAGGATGATGTGCATGCACGAAGTGTGGATGGATGCGGGAAATAAGTATTTTCATCCGGTCTTCCGGTGATGAGGTGCATGAGTGGCGGGATTGGAGAATTGTCCGGGCGTGGCTGCCGCCCGATTCCCGCTTTTGTCCCGCCCGGGATCTCCTCAGCGTGGTTGTGCAGGTTTCCTCTCAATGATAGAATCGCTTTTTCGTGTATTTCCTGCCGGATCCGGGAGGTATTCCCACATCAGGTCGCGGGTTCTTTTACGGCTGCGAGGAGGGCCGCGGAAGATACGAGGCTTCCGGCCGCGAGTGCGATCCAGAGGGGCATGGAAGCCATCACGCCCGGGATTCCGGCAAGATCCTGGTACCAGGTCGCTGCAGCAAGGCCGATGCAATAGATGCCGGTCGAAATGAGGATCAGTGCCGCGATGATGTATCCCCACGGGCGTGACCGGAGGAGCCAGGCACAGCCAAGGACAAGGAGGGGGACCCACAGGGTGAGATCGCAGATCGCGACCAGGCTGGTATTCAGTCCGGTATCGGCAATGACCTGCGGTACCTTCCCGGAGAGGACGAATGGGATATATTCGCCGAGCGCGTTGGCGAGGAGGATTGCGGTGAGGAGGAACATCCACGCGGCGATCCCTTTCATCCGTGCCCCGGGCCGGAAATGCGCCGCGATACGTTCGGCATCGATCGTGAGCAGGGCAGACACAAGCGCACCGGCCGAAAGGACGAAGATGAACGGGTACAGGAGGAAGAACCCGTTGTAGGCCGTTCCGAAAAGGTAGTACATGTTGTTGTACAGGACATAGAAGAGCATCCCGATCCGGAGGAGTTCGCCCCGGCAGGATCCCCGCTGTGCGTAATATACCGCGATGAGCAGGAGCGGGACCGCGATGAAAAGGGTGACGACATCGGTCCCGTGCCAGGTGGCCGTGACCCAGGCGTTATCCCGGTAGATGCCGGGGAAGAGGATGCCGCCTGACGACTGCACGGCTGCAGCGACCGCGGTGAGGACGGAGAGGGTGAACGCCGTTCGCATCCCGTCCCGGCCGGCTCCCGGCCCGGTCATGAACGGGCCTCCCGGGGATCGGGGCAGGGCTTTGGGGAACGATCCGGTCTTGTGCCAGATTCCAGACGGAATTTCATAAAAACTGGTCGCCATAATCTGCGAAAGAGATTTCGTTTTTTATTTTACGTTCTGAAAAAAATTCATCGGGATATACGGTGAGAGGGAGAAAAATGTGCGGCAGGATAACCCCGATAAAAAATTTTTCCGGATATGGTCAATTCCAGCAGATCACGGATACTTTAGCTGTGGTACGGTTGCATGAGGTGGCGAAAGGGACGGTGGCAAAGGAGTGTACGGCCTGATCTACAATCCCCTGTAGGCGCTGCTCCGGTGCCGGATAAAAATGACGGTGACTTCGCGGGGATCCTGAAGTACCTGATAGATTACCCGATAATCACCGACACGAATCCGGTAAAGATTCTCGGCACTCGCAAGTTTGTGGGATCCATGGGGCAGAGGATCAACAGCGAGTTGTTCAATTTGCTCAAAAATGGCGGGAAGAAAGTCTTTGGGAATTTTCCGGAGATCTTTTTCAACGCTCTTTTTGATATTGAGCGAATACGATCCCATGATCCGGATTCACATCACACGCTTTTTCAGCTCATCAAGACTTATGGTACCTTCGTCCCGGCGCTCAGCAACCATGGCAAGATCGTGGAGATCTTCTTTCAGGTGCTGGTACTCCGTGAGCGGAAGAATGACGGCGACCTTATTGCCGTTCTCGTCAACAACGTACTGCTCGACAGCACTCATTGGAATTCCTGATCACCATTGGTATTTGCCTGATGATATAATCGCTTTTTTGTGCAGATCGTTTTTCGCACGAGATCGCGCCTGATTCATTTTTTACCAGGTATGATTCGTTAACGATCACCACCCCGACGCAGGTTCCTTCGGCAGAATTATCCCAAACCATAACTTCCCATGGAACCATCATGAGCCTCAGCTCAGGTGTATCTTTTGGGGATGCTGGTGGGCGCCGCTCTCCGACGGAGACTTCCGGAAAGGGATCGGCGATGGCCGGGTATCTGACATGATCCGAGGCACTAATTCCCGAAAAAGCGGCACCAATTCACCATTTTTTCGCAGTTTTCCGACGGAGAAAATGGGACGTAAGTATCCTCAATTGGGGCCACGATCGCTTCCGGGATCATACCATGGATGCCGAAAACGGCTGCTGGCCCGCTATTGTCCGAAAATTGGGGAATTCTCCGACGGGCTCCGACGTGAAATTGCGTCGGACGGGGGGCTGACAAATCCCCGGCGAGACCCGTACCTGTCTGAGCGCCAGAGCCCCTCCCTTTCACAATTCTCCGACGGGGGAACCTGTCCACCGGACAGCCCGATAGCCGGTTTTCAGAAAAAAGGTCGTGCAAAATGGGGAATTCCGGTGCACTGATTTCAGATGAGTCCGATACAGTTCCCTTTTGGCGGGATTCCTGCAATTCTGCCTTTAAAATGATCGCTTTTATTCGCTTTTGGACGGGCGATCGTTTTTTAGATCGGACTCCGGTTGCTGGGAATGGAGGGAATCCCACTTTTTGGGGCGAGGGTAGTTTGCCCGAAGGGGAAGATGGGATGAGACCCGGGAACACACCGATCGAACAGGCCGGAGTACTCCGCAGACACCCGTTAAGCAAAATACTTCTTGGCAACGGGGAGAACTATCAGGTATGAGTTTCACCGGCTGCTGTCCTGCCGACGGGGACCTTGAATCACAATGGCGGGATGAACTTGAGCGCGAAACCCGCGACATTTCACGGGCAGCATTTGATGATCTGGCTGACACGATGAAGATCATCGCAAATCCCCTGCGGATCAGGATCCTGTTCCTCCTGGAAAAGAGAGATCATTCGGTATTCGAGCTGATGTATATCCTCAAGGAGCCGCAGAATCTCCTCTCCTACAATCTGGGAGTGTTAAAAAAAGCGGGACTCCTCGAGTCCTATTACCGGTCGCGCCATAAAACGTACCGGCTCGCCGGGAACCAGGCTGCCGGGAATATCCGGTTGTTAATCCGGACACTTTCGTCCTGAGGATTTTGTCCCCTTCGTGACCTGCAGCTCCCAGGTCACTTCAGCAGCCCTGCCCACCGTGACGGCAATGGGACAAATGAGGGTCATCGAACGCGTGATGGCATCCCGTGCTGTTGCGTCCGTCATATTCCCGTTAACAAGGAAGATGAGGTGGATCTTTTCAAACGACCGGGGTTCTCCCGATCCGAGAATACATTCGGCTTTTACCGTGAACGAACGAACGGGAATGCCGCCATCTTCCAGCAGCAGGACAACATTGGTCCCTGCACAGGCTGCAAGGGATGCGATGAATGCATCGACCGGTGAGAAATGGCGGGATGTCTCGCCTTCCGGCACGCGGGCGGTGATCGTGCTTTTATATCCTGCCCGGTTCTCAACGACAAATTTCGTCCCGCCTCTCCAGGTTGCCTTGACAAAGATCCAGGAACTGCCCGCCATAGGTGTGGCCTTTCATGAACGGTATGTCATTTGGTACGATAGATTCTTTGGGGGGAAAGAGGTGTGGTGTGACCGGCAAAAAAACCGGCAATGGACCGATAACCGGATCGGCCATCGACCGGCACCTTACCGCACCCAAAAAAATGCGGGTTTCATCTTCCGGCCGGCGGGGAGATGATGCGGTGTTCCCAGGTCAGGTACGAGGCCCTGCCAAAGGTCGCTGCAACAGGGCATCGCCTGCGCATAATGTCATGGATCACCTCACCGGCATAGTCATCATCAATTTCCCCGGTCAGCGTGAAGGTGACATGCAGGGTGTCAAAGAGGGTCGGGGGGGTCGGCCTTCGGATTCCGCTGACGTCCACTTCAATGTTCTTGACCGGCATCTTGTCTTTCTGGACCATGACCTCAAGGATCTCGTGCACCGCACAGCCGGCGAGCGCTGAAACGAAGGTGTCCATTGCTCCTGCAATCTTACCGGCAGCGATCAGTTCGTCCGTCATTGCCAGATGGATCCTGGCCCCGGAGGAGGTTGTTGCGATTGCCGTATCGGATCTCTTATCGTAGACCGCATGGATTTTCATCGGGGGCAGCCCCACGGGGGGTGCACAGGTATGTGTCTCTGAACGTTTTACAGTGTTCATTGTTCTTCTCCTGGAATCCCCGGGCAGAACCATTGGATCCGGATGGCCTGCCACAAGGATATGCTCCAATGGTCTGGCCGGGCCTGATATAATCCCGGAGCCGGTTTTCAAACTTTTTTGAAATCCGTTCCTCGTCCCGCCGGTACAGCCGGCGCGGTTCAATGGGCAGGGGCCGGTCACCCATGCCATAGCCGGCGATTCCTATACCGTCTATGTCATCCACCCGGTCGTTGTCATCCTCCTTGCGCTCGCCATGGCGGGCGCGGTCATCCCGTCGCTCGCAAAATTTGCCATCGTCCTCCCGCTCGCGATCGCCTGCTCGTTCACGCTCACACACCTGATCCGGGCTGTGCCCGGCGTGAAGAGGGTGCTGTGAGCGGGAATGGCGACGATGCTTTGGTTACGTTCGCGATGATGGCGCAGGGGAAGATGGAGCCGGCTGAAGTTGAGAGGAAGTGGAGAGTGTTGCTGGAGTATTTTGAGAGGGATACGCTGGCAATGGTGATAAAAATTAGTTTTCAGAATACTTTTGAACCAATTTTTATTCCTGCATGAGTTATCAGAATTTCCTGGTAAAGACAATCCACTGTGTTATTCTGTGCATGTATAATTGAAGTTCCATTGATTGATAATTTGTCTTCAGAAATTTCAATTTTATTAGAGCCGAAATAAAAAATTCCTTTTACTACGAGATGTCCTTTTTTATCCATAACGACAGTGAAAAGATCGATATTCCTATCTTTATCATGTAAATTAAACAAATTCGGGCTACGCTTAATTTCAAATTTCTTTTGTCCGTCAATCCCTTTTTTTATATAATAGAATGATTTCCTTTGATATTTCGCCATTAATTTTCCATTATTGTCATTGATATCAAAAGTTGGTAGGATATCTAATCCGATTTTTTCAATTTTGAATAATAATTCTTTATAACCTTTTATTGTCTGGAAGAAAAACTCGCCATTAGTATTTTTAAACAAAGTGGAACCAAGATAAATTGAAACGTCACTTGAATTCTTTGCTTGCATTGGGGGTAATATTTTTTCCACAGGTCTACGAATGTGAGTCCATCCCTCACCCAACCTAGTTTCCTTATGTTGCAGGTGTTTCTGTTGGATTTCATGTTCTATATCATCCATAAAAAATACATAGTCCATTGTTTTTATAATAATTTCTAAAAAGTATAATGGATTTATCAAAATGAAAACAGCGTAGTCAAGATGAACGACGCTATTTTCGGCTGGACTGACCGATCGTGTCGATATTCCAAGACGATGAGTAGATGGTGCAGAACTGATCGGATTCGTGAGAAGAAGGCGAAACGCGTTCTTCGAGAACACGCCATAGAGAGATCGAATTGGACTATCTCCAAAACTCTTATCGATCCAAACTGGATAAAAAGTATCAAATGCTTATCGAAATCCGGATCGGTCCTGGTAAAAGGAAGATCACCAATTGGATTTCGAATTTTTGCGACAAATGCCGAATTCCCGATTCAAAAGTTCACCGGGTCCCGCACATATCATTGTATGGAACTTTTTCCGCTGACCGCGGTCAGGTTGAAAGAGTGAAATCCTTGCTAACAACTATCTGCAGAAAATATTCGTATCTGCCTTTCACGATCGATGATCTGCAATCCATTAAGGGTGAGAAAGGATTTGTCATTTATTTCAACATCATCCCTTCGGACGCACTCAAACAGTTCAGGGATGAATTGGCTGCAAATTTATTTTCCATCGTTCCCGATACCAAACCATTTGATTATGACAAAAATTTTCTTTTCCATTCAACGTTAGCCTACAAATTATCCGATTCAGATTTCAATCGGATCTCCAAATTTCTGAATTCAGGAGATTCGGGTTCTGACGGTTTCATCATGCCGTATTTTTATCTGCCGATGGCTGCGCTGCGGATCACGTTCCTCAACAATCAATCCCGGATTATCTGTGAGTATGATCTTCTCCAGCACAGACTCCTCCCGAGACTCAATGCTTTAAACAAAACCGAATGGCAGCGGACCTCCAGATTTTTCCGGATACAGAAAGGAATGGAAGGCTATCACGAACAGACCGATTCAGTCTACCTCACCAGCGACCTTCATCTCGATCACGCAAATATCATCCGGTATTGCGCTCGACCATTTCTGTCTTCAAACGTCGATGAGATGAATTCAGTTCTTGTTGAAAACTGGAACAATGTAGTCCACGATTCGAATACGGTTTATTTTTTAGGAGATCTCACATTCGGACGCAGAGCAAGACCAGCTGAGTACTGGCTCCCGAAGCTGAACGGAACGATCCATTATATCCGGGGAAACCACGAAGGAAACGTCAGGAATTCACAGGACTATGCCGTCATAACTCATCGGGGATTTCAATTTCTTCTTATCCATAATCCGGACCGGAAACAATTACCCATACCGTGGGACGGCTGGGTAATCCATGGCCATAAGCATGACAACGATATGAAAGAGTACCCCTTCATCAACGGCGAGAGGAAGACAATCAATGTCAGCGCGGAACTGACAAACTACCGGCCGGTCAGCCTGGATTATATTCTCTCACTGAATCCTGACACTATCAAGCGGATGGATACGATTGATAGTATCCCTCTACGAAATTAAGGGACGTTAAAGGATTTGGGATGCAACAGAATACGAAATAACGAAATTAATAATAGCGACTAAGAGTGAGAGTTGTCTGATAGTAAAATGCCTAAACAATGTCCAATATGCAGGTCATCGATGAGAAGATCTGGCAAATTGAAGATGACGAATCCGCTCACGGGTCGTTCTCGAATGGTCCAGGTTTACATTTGCACTCGGTGTGGTTATAGAACACTTGGTTGATTATAATGCACCAGGATTTTGTTGCCTTCTTTAAATCCAAAGGCTATACCACAAAAAAGAGTAATACGTATGAAACAATTGAAGCATTCCATAAAACGAAAATTTCAAAAAATCTCTTTGACTTTTTACAGATTCACCCTTCATTCAGAGTATTATTCCGGGCGATAATCAAAACGGGAGAACAAGCCGTTGATCCTGATCTGATATATTCTAAAATGATTGACCAATTTGGGAAACTCGATACATCAATAATTTATTCCGTTGGATGCAACACATGTAAAAAGGACATTTACTCCTTGAATGTGGCAGAGAAAAATTTTAGAATCAGTGTGAATGACACTTTACATTGTGCATCTTGTCGAAGAACAATTTATAATAAATCAATACAATTTCATCCCGTTTATGAGATTTCCAAAAGCGATTTGATTCGATATCTGAATGCAATATCCGAAAAATCTGGTTTATTCTTATCAAACATTGCACTATCGTGCATTCACTGTGAAAACACATTTAATTCCATTGAGGATATTTCCAATGTAGATCTGAAATGTCCGACTTGTGGTAATACTAGATATGTAATTCCAATCTACTTTTTAGAGGACGAAATTAACAAATTGATTGTCAATAAGCATGGCTATTGGTTTGAATGGTATATCTGGAGGAAATTAGAAAAATTCAATCCGGAACACAGTCTATTGTTAGCCAAGGGTAAGAGTAAATTTGATGTCGATGTGTGTTTATTGAGAGAAAATCGAATAATTGCTATCGAATGTAAGGATACAAGCCAGATTGATGATATTTTTAAAAACGTAAGGTGCATTAATGAAACCATTGACAAATATATTCTTATCGCAACTGAGAATGTGAATCAAGATAAACTCGATAACCTCGAAAAACAACTGACGTGTGATTTTACCTACATTGAGCCAAAAAAGATAGAGAATGTTGAGAATGAGATAATCTAATTTTTAAAACCGTAATTTTGCAGCAATGATATTATCGCTTTCAGAAATAGTTACTTTCATCATCGGATGGCGTCCTTTCAATTCATAGATCACCGTCTTTATTGTGTCAACGTTATTTCTCCCTATCCCATGGATTGACACATGACTGATCCCGTACCGCAAATTCCGTTTAATCTTATTCTCAACTTCCTGTCGGACTTCATCGGTTGACATACCCCCGGAGACAAAAACAGCAAACGCCTCTTCTTCAATTATGGTATTATAGTATTCCAGAAACTCCTCCTGGGAGAAATCGGGGGAGCGTTTCATCTCCTCATAAATCGGTTTAATCATCTTCTCAAAATACCCGGAGCTGCATAGGTTGCTGATATTCCGTCCCCTTCGGGAGTATTTTCGGATGATATCATTCCGTAACTTGTGGACAACATCGCTATTCGATCCCTCCTGGAAACTCTTCCTGACATATAACGCGGCCCGCAGAGCAGAGTAATCCTCTTTGGGGATTTTATCCTTGAAAAAATGTAGAAGTGCAGTAGTGTCTCCGGCACTCTCTTTCGATGCAATATCTTCTAAAAGAGCTTCAGACTCTTTCTCCAAAATGATTTTATCATCTTCATCGACCGCGCCTCTCAGGAGAGGTCTGAACTCATCTAACTGGGCAGGAGTGAATTTTTCCACATTAATTGTGAGTGTTCTTCCCGCTTCATGGTACTCAATCTGACGCGAAGAATCGTTCCGTGTCACATGAACATTGACGTTAATCAGGTGATGGATATTGATATTGAATTTTGCGCTGACAAAATCTTTCAGCTTATCCAAAAAAGACATATTAATTGAGCTTATCTACCAATTCGATCAAGGTCGGGAGATCAGATTTGAGAAAGATCTCGGAACCTTTCCTTATACCGGCAAATTCTTCGATTTTAATATCTTCACCGTCAGGTGTAATCACCTTCTGTGTGGGACTGTCCCTTTCAACGATATATCCATTAGAATCGATGGATTTATCGAAACATGATAACACATCTGACCTTGTAGAAGAATCAAACGTGATGATATTTTCTCTAATTATCATTTAATCCACTAATCCTAATCCACATCTTATCTAAATAAAGTTTGTTGATATATTCTTACATCTTTTCTGCACACAATAACGATTGGGTAGTAACAAGATTAGTCTTCAGATTATTTATTTTGTTGCTGTAACTTTTTCGTCGGGGTTCAAAGTTAACCTCTGATTATAATAACCGTTATCCTTCCGTTTCATGACGATAATTCACTTCACTTTTTACAGAACCTTCTTTTATTGAATCCGGCTTCCTAAGAAAGTTGATGCCGTCGAAAAACAATAAGAGATCAAATGGGGTCGAACGATGTATTCGGCATCATGGCATTTCTCACGGCCATCGCCGGCATATTCATCTGGCTGTTTTCATCGATCATTTACCTTACACTCGCATCCATTGTTCTCACGATTACGGCAGCGGTCTTACCTCTGATCCAGAATTCCCCGGATCTGTTGGAAATTTTTCTGAATTATTTCCTCATTCCCGTTACCGAATGGTTCCGTATAAATCATGTTCTCGCTATCCTCACGGCTTTAATCGGAACCGCCGGCTGCTACGTCCTGAAAAAAATGCACGTGGTGTAAATCTTTACCGGCACCACCCACAGCGCCCCGATCACAGCAAATGACCTCAAAAACCGCTCAAGTCTCTCCCCCACATAAAAACATCGCCTTTGAGAATGTCTGTCCCGAGTCATTCCCTGCCGGCCCGACAAACCGAATACGGGCCGAAGGAAAGCATATCCGGCACGACATAGCCCTCAGCGTATTTCACGTCAAATCTCTGTCGTAGACTTCCAAAACACTATCGTCTTAATGGTCCAGCCTACGGCTAGCTCCCCCAACAATTTCCCAATCTTCATATCCCCCCAAAATATATTCCCCTCCATGCCGAAGCGCCTTGCCGCAAGCACCCAGAATTTTGCAGACGCGATCTTCGATTTCCTCCCCGATGCCACCATCGTCATCGACCGGGACGGCAAGGTCATCGCGTGGAACAAGGCGATGGAGGCCCTGACCGGGGTGCCGGCAAAGGACATGCTCGGCAAGGGCGATTACGAGTACGGCATCCCGTTCTACAAGAAGCGCCGGCCGATCCTCGCGAACCTCGTCTTCCTTCCCGAGGCCGAGATCCGGGAAAAATACGATTCCATCGAACGCATCGGCGACACGCTCGTTGTCGATATCTTCCTCCCGGACTTCCGGCCGGGCGGGGTGTTTCTCTGGGCGAAGGCAGGTCCCCTGTACGATGCGGCGGGGAACGTGATCGGGGCGATCGAGACCGTCCGGGATATCACCGCCCGGAAGCGGGCCGAGCAGGGGATGGCAAAGACCCGCCGGGAGCTGGAGGAGATCATCGATTTTCTCCCCGACGCGACGATTGTCATCGACAAGGACGGCAAGGTCATTGCCTGGAACAACGCGATGGAGAAACTGACCGGGGTGCCGGCAAAGGAGATGCTCGGGAAGGGCGATTACGAGTACGGGATCCCGTTCTACAAGAAGCGCCGCCCGATCCTCGCAAACCTCGTCTTCCTCCCTGAGGCCGAGATCCGGGAAAAATACGATTCCATCGAGCGGACCGGCGACACGCTCGTCGTCGATATCTTCCTCCCGGACTTCCGGCCGGGCGGGGTGTTTCTCTGGGCGAAGGCGAGCCCGCTCTACGACCCGCAGGGAAACGTGATCGGCGCGATCGAGACCGTCCGGGATATCACCGTCCGCAAGCGGGCCGAGCAGGAGCTCATCCGGTCGCAGCGGAGCCTTGCCGACATCATCAGTTTCCTCCCCGACGCCACGCTCGCGATCAACCTCAACGGCGAGGTCATCACCTGGAACAAGGCGATGGAGGAGTTGACAGGCATCCCCGCCGCGGAGATGATCGGGAAAGGCAACCATGAATGTGCCCTGCCGTTCTACAACGACCGCCGGCCCATGCTCGCCGACTTCGTCCTGATGCCAAAGACCGATATTGCGAAGTTCTACTCCCACATCCGGCAGGAGGGGGACACGCTCGTCGTGGACACGTTCATCCCCAACCTCCGCGGGCGGGGGGGACGCTCCTTCTGGGCGAAGGCGAGCCCGCTCTACGATCCGAAGGGAAACGTGATCGGCGCCATCGAGACGATCCGGGACATCACCGAACGCCGCGAGATGGAAGGCAGGCTCGCCCGCTCGAGTGCCGAGCTCCAGATCGCCGCGGATATCCAGAAGAGTTTCATGCCGGAGGTGATCCCCCAGATCGCCGGCTTCGAAATCGCCGCCAAAACCGTCATGGCAAAGGAGGTCGGGGGCGATTTCTTCGACGTCATCCCCTTCGAGATCATGATGGTGGAGAAAGGGGTGCTCGGCCTCCTCGTCGCCGACGTCTCCGGCAAGGGCGTGCCGGCCGCCCTCTTCATGGCGTTGTCCCGGATCGTTGTCCGCGTCAATGCCCTCTGGCACCGCGACCCGGCCGCGGCGATCTTCGATGCCAACAACATCATCACGCCGGACTCGCAGTCGGGGATGTTCGTCACCCTCTTCTTCGGGACGCTGCGGGATGCGGACCGGACCCTGACCTATGTCAATGCCGGCCATAACGCCCCGCTGGTCTACCGGTGCCGTGACGGGTCCATCGAAGAACTCCTCCCCACGGGCATCGTGCTGGGCGCCGTCGAGAACCAGAAATACCTTTCCCGGACAATCACGATCAACCGGGACGATATCGTTGTCATGTACACGGACGGGGTGACGGAGTCGATCAATGCAAAGGAAGAGATGTTCGGGGAGGACCGGCTCAAAGAGATCATCCGAAAGACCGCGGACCGCACGGCCGGGGAGATCCTCGAGCGGATCCTTGCCGGCGTCCGTGAATTCACGGGCGATATGCCCCAGTCCGATGACATTACGCTGCTGATCATCCGGGGAATGTGACGACAAAAGACGGCAAGAACCTGAAAATTTTTAAAATCTGAAAAAACTGGGGAAGCAGGGGTTAATGACGGGAAGACTTGCAATCAGATAATTCTTCAACACCCTCAAACCCGCCGCCAAAGCCTGCCCCGCCGTTTTCGCAGCTTTCGACAGGCTCCCTGCAGCCGGTATCCCGTTCAGGATCATCACCGGGAACCATTCCATAATCAGGATACAGTCAACGACCTCCCAATACAGGGTGCCGGACTTTTACCATACCCGGATCACGGAACAGTTTCACATCCCGCACGCCCCGTATTCTTCATCACCCCGGAGAGAGGGAGAATACCAGACCGGAATCATCAGGGAGCTGGCGGGGAAACATGACGAAGATCAATGTACTTGACAGGGAAGTCGCGGTAATTGCCCGGAATGATGAGGATTACATCTGCATCACGGACATCGCCCGGTACAAGGACCCTGAACGGACAGATTACCTGATCCAGAACTGGCTCCGGAACCGGAACACGATTGAGTTTCTCGGCATCTGGGAGCAGCTCAACAACCCGGATTTTAATCCCATCGAATTCGATGGGATTAGAAATCAGGCAGGGCTGCACAGTTTCATCCTGACTGCCCGGCAATGGATTGAAAAAACCAATGCCCGGGGCATCATCGCGAAGCCCGGGCGGTACGGGGGAACATTTGCGCACAAGGACATCGCATTCGAGTTCGCCTCTTGGATCTCTGTTGAATTCATACTCTACCTCATCAAGGAGTTCCAGCGGCTCAAAGAGGAAGAGAGAAAACAGCTCGGCTGGGACATCCGCCGCAACCTCGCAAAGATCAATTACCGGATCCACACCGACGCAATAAAAGAGATCCTGATCCCCCCGGAACTAACGAAGGTACAGGTCGACCGGATCTACGCTTCCGAAGCCGATCTTCTCAACATGGCACTTTTCGGCATCACCGCAAAGGAATGGCGGGACGCCAATCCGGACAAGGATGGCAACATCCGGGATTCTGCTGAAATCTCGCAACTTGTCTGCCTCTCCAAAAGTCAAAGAGCTGATGTTCTTTGCGTATCTCGCCTCATGTGAGGTTCGATATCTGGAAAACCTCAACGCCCATTTTATCAGCGACACCCTTTCCCCGTCAGAGCGACTCGTAAAGCTGAACAGGATCGCAATCCACCAGATGACACTTCTCACCAGCGATGCGAGTGTCAGGTTGATCAGCGGAAAACCATAATCCGGGACAATCTCAGGTTTTTTTCTGGAGATCAAGCCGGACGGACCGCCGACACGCCCATCGTCGATACCAACATGGTCCGTCCCCGGCGGCCGGACCTCTGCCAGCAGATAAATCCTCCTGATTGTCAGGCATCGCATAAGCTTCATATTTTCTGAAATTGAAGGATCGTTGCTGACAGCGTTCACGCCCACACTTGCAGACACTGGGCCGGGGCTGTCACACTCGCATTTTTCTTCAGGATTCCTTCAGCGATAAAGCCCGTTCGTACACAGCTCTTCCGCTGTCCCGGGCGGGACGATGATGCGCTCATTCCGGACACTGGCAGTTGCCAGGCAGGATCACAGGTCCTGGAGTGGGAAAATTTTGCCCATTATTACCAGGTCCTCGTAAGAATCCTTCAGCCGGAACGCCTGCTTTTTCACACCCTCCTTTTCATAGCCCAGCCGCTGGTACAGCCTGATGGCCCCGGGATTTGTGACTGCCACCATGCACTCCATGCGGAGATATCCCCGGCCGCGGGCTTCGTTTTCCAGAAACCGGAGGGCCCGGGTACCGATCCCCTGTCCCCAGAAGGGGGGTTCGATATAGAGGAAAAAAGTCGCTGCATGGGAAAGCCGGGTTCCCGGGGGCTGTGCGTAAAACCCGGCACCGCCGATGATCCGGCCATCTGCATGAATGCCCCAGAGGGACATGACGCCGGCCTGGATGTATGACCACAACGCATTCGTTGTTTCCATGGGGACTGGTGGGATAGTTTCGAAATGTTCCGCTATCTCCGGAATATTTGAGAGTTCATTGATCCGAAGAAGCTCAGTCTCCCGCAGGGGAATAAACTGTATTGGCAGGGATAATGAATCATGAACCATGACAATCATGAGTGAGAAGCTATAAGGGTAATTCCTCGTGCTGTGCCTTGGGTGGAGCCCGGTTTTCACGGGAAACCGGTAGGGTTCCGGCGGGAATCATACGGATATGCAATTCTGCAGGAGATTCCCGCGATCCGGGGGACGGGATCTGAACCGGGAGGTTAATCCTCATCGTCCTCATCGCAGCTGAAGAGATCTTCGATCGTGGTATTCAGCGCACGTGCGGTCCGGCAGGCAAGTTTCAGCGAAGGATTGTAGGTCCCTTTTTCCAGAAACACGATGGTCATGCGGGAGACTCCGACTTTATCGGCAAGATCCTGCTGGGTAAGGTTATACCGTGCCCGCAATTCCTTGATCCTGGTCTTCATCTTCAGGTTCCACCGGGCATCCTGCCGCAGTCATGATATCAGCACCCTTTTTGGTCCATGCGGTAATTTGAAACCCCTTTGACGATGGCTCCCCCGAAGAGTGCAAGGACCATGAACCAGTTTATGGAAAGTTCATGGCTCAGGCCGCTGATAATGAGTTCATACAGTATTCCAATCACCAGGACCATGACCATAAACCACGACGCATTCCGCTCCGCAATCGCTTCGTTTTTATATTCCCGCTCGTCCTTCTTCGCTGCCACCATGACAGGCAGGATATCCAGTACTACAAATGCCACCCATAAAACAGTTCCTGCGGTCCTGACCTGGGAATCCAGGTCCGGTATCGACAGGAAGATCACCAGCAGTACAAGAACTGCCAGGGTATAGGCCCAGCCCTGCCAGCTTCGTGGCGTTACCCCCCATCCGGAGTATTTCCTTTGCTCAAACCATTCGGGTTTTGCTATCATTCGTATTCCTCACGTTTATTATTTCTCGCTTTTTGTTTATTAAATTTATCATTTTGATTAAATTATTAATCATATCGTGGATATTCCCACCTGATGATTTCACGACAGCGGGGATGATGGCGGCGGGGCCGTACTACTCCCGAACCGGTCCAGCTCAATCGGGCCCGGCCAGTACCGGCATTGCCCCGGGAACAGAAATAATCGGTCTTTTCACCTTCCCAAAAAAAGCAGCCCGATACGGTTGCAACCGGTACCGTAAGGACCGGTCCAGAGAAAAATTAGGATGACCTTCCGGCACCCGGCGCCGGTTCGATCCCAAGCCGATGGTAGAACGCATCCATCCCCGGCTCCCTTCCAAGGAAGTTCTTCAAAAGGACGTTGCCGTCCTGGATATTGCCCTGCGCGAGGATCTCCTGCCGGAACCGCATCCCCGTGGTCCGGTTCGTCATCCCGTCCCGTTTGAACGTGTCGGTGATCTCGAGCGCGTAGACCTTCGACCAGAGGTAGCTGTAGTACCCCGCATCGTACCCTCCCATGAGGTGACCGAAGGATGCGGGCTGGTGAACCTCCGAAGGTTGCTCGAGACCCGTCATCTCGTGATAGAGCCGCGCGTAGGCCGCCTGCGTGTCCGGCGGGGCATCCGCCATGTGGAATTCCATGTCCTCGAGGGTCTTTGCGAGCATGGTGCCGTAGAGGTACCCCGCGCCGACGTCCCGGGCGGCGATCACCCGGTCGCGGAGATCCGGCGGGATCTTCTGCGACGTGTTGGCATAATGGCCCGAGAGCGCGGTGAGCACCTCGGGATCGTACGTCCATTCCTCGAGGGTCTGGGACGGCGTCTCGACAAAGTCCCACTCCGTGTTGAACCCGGACTGGGTCCCGTACGGCACCGTCGTGAGGAGGTTGTGCATTACGTGGCCGCCTTCGTGGAAGACGGTCCCGACATCGTCGATGGTCAGGAGGCCGGGCCGGTTGTCCGCAGGGGCGGGGAAATTCCCGACGATCGCCGTTACCGGCACCGACCACGTCCCCTCCTTCATCCGCCCGCTGATGACCGGGAACGTGGCGAAGTGCCCGTACTTGCCCTCCCGCGGGTAGAGGTCGAGGTACAGGTAGCCGACCGTGGCGCCGTCGGACAGGTTCGTAACCCGGTAGAGCCGGACATCCGGCGACCAGACGTCTGCGCCCGCAACTTCGGTAAACCGGATGCCGAAGAGCTCCCCGTAGATCCGGAAGATGCCGTCGATGGTGCCGTCAACGGGGAAGTAATCCTTCACCTTGTTCTCGTCATAGGAGTACTCCCGGATCAGGAGGATGTTCTGCAGGTATGCAACATCCCAGGGGTCGAGGGTTGCGGCTGCCGGGTCCAGCTCTTTTTTCAGGAGGAGGAGCCGGGCATTCTCGGCCCGGGTCTTCTCCTGCAGGGGCTCCCTGATCGCATGTAAAAACGCCATCACGTTCGCTGCGTTCCCCGCCATCCTCCCATCGGTCTTGAAGTCCGCCCAGCTCGCGTACCCGAGCTTTTCCGCGAGGTTCTGGCGGGTGGCGATCGCTTCCTCAAGAAGCGCCGTGTTCTCTGCAGCCTGCCGGTTGAAGTATGCCAGGTACATCGCCCTGCGCGTCTCCTCCCGGGTGGCATACTTCATGACCGCAACGTAGTCGGGAGATTTCATGGTGACCCGGTAGCCCCCGTCTGTCTTCGTAAAGCCGGCCAGCGAGGCTTCCGGGACGCCGGCAAGATCCGCCGCGCTGAACTCAAGCGTGGTGTTGTCGTTGTTCAGGTTGGCCGAGAACCGGGACTCGAGCCCGCTCAGTTTATCGTTCAACTGCCGGACTTCCGCCAGCCGGTCATCGGGGAGTTTCAGGCCGTTCTTCTCGAATTCCCGGACCGTCAGGTTTTTGAGCCGTGCCTCGGCCGGGGTCCGGGGAACCTGCCCCTTCAGGGCATCGTAGAGGGCCCGCCGGGTATAGACATCGTTGAGGAAGACCGCGGAGGACTCCTCGAGCGCCATGCCTTCGGCAGCCACCTGCGGGTCGGGATAGACGTACCCCATGAGGGTCATGGGATAGATCGCATCCGTGTAATCGCTCATGGCGGTATCGAATGCAAGCACGGTGGCATCAAACGTGCGGGCGCCGGGGGGCAGGGCGGCAATCGCGGTGAACGAGGCGTTGGCACGCTCCTCCGCAGCAGCGGCGAGCGCCGGAATCTCACCGGGCGAGTACCGGGCCTGGACCGGCGCGGTCACGGGCGGGGAGGATACCGGCGAGGGTGACGGCGATGCAGGTTGCTCCTCCAGGCACCCCGGGGTGACGGCGAGCATGACGGCAAGAGCGATGGCGAGGGCGGGCAGGCAGAGAGCCGGGCAACCGGACAGCAGCGGCATAGTATTCCATAGATAAACACTGGTGCAGGATAAGGTTTGACCACCATAGGAGGGGAATTGAGTGCAGGCAGGAATCGATCATTCCCGGCAGGGGCTGCCCGGTACCGGGCAGGGATGCTAACAATCCCTACGCTCCGCTCCCCTCATCCCCCAGCACGACCGTCCTCCACGACACCCGCCCCTCTTCTACCGCTTTTTTGATGAGCGACTCCTCGCGGGTCAGCTTCCCCTTCCCCTTCTTGACCTCAACGAGCACGACACCGATCAAATCGCCGCCATCGTCCTTTGCTTTCGTGTACCCGTCAAAGACCACGAAATCGATGGGGCTCCCGATGAACCGGGCATCGGACGGGGCGAACGGGAACTCTGGCAGCAGCGGGGCCATCTGCTCGGAGATTTTTCCTTTGAGTGTCGAACGCGACCGGTTCACCGAGTCCTTCCGGATCGCATCCGTGCACTCGATCTTCCAGCGCGCAAGATCGTTCTTCGCACGCTGCTCGTACACGCCGACCTGCATACGGAAGATGAGGTACGCGACGGTGCAGCCAAAAACGAAGGCGAGTGCAATGAGGATGATGTCGGGGGCCATGATATTCTCATGGTATTTTGGGGGTATAGAAGACAGCCCGGTGCGGGGTGAAGGTAAAAGGCGGGGACCAGAAAAAATATCACAACCTCATTCAGATAATTCCCCGCTTCCGCAATTCAAAAAAACATCTCGCACACGCTTCCACATCGGCATGTGCGTCGTGGCTTCCGGCAAATCCTGTTTCGAAAAGGTGCGAATGCAACTCGGTCAGTGTCGGCCATTTATATCCCCAGCCGGCCTGTTTGGGAATTCTGCAGCACTCGACAATCTTTTTGGACTTCATCGTGCAGAACTGGTATTTCTCCGGAAGGTTTGTCGCCATCCTGCACCGCAGGAATTCCGTCCGGACGATGGGCATATCGAAGTCCGCGTTGTGGGCGATGACTGCTGAAGCCCGGTCGATGTCACGGTTCAGCTCGGGGAGGACCTTGTAGAGGGAGATGCCCTCGGCCTTTGCCCGTTCGGTCGTTATCCCGTGGATGGCTGCAGCGTCATGCGGGATGATGAAATCCGCCGGGTAAATGATGTGGCTGTTCACGCTGTCCCGGTTCCCGTCGCGATCATAGACCGCCCAGGCAAGCTGGACAATCCTTGGCCACCTCTCAATGTCGGATCCTCCGGCCCCTGGCAGACCGGTCGTCTCCGTATCAATGAAGAGGAGCATAGATCCCGGTTGTGTGACGATGGTATTTCACAATTTTTGTCCTCGAGGGGTATAACGATCCACGGGTAACAGGCCCGTATCATTGATCGCATGGGACCGATTGACAAGAACCTCGTTCTCACCCCGATCTTCTGCAGTACCCAGGGGTGGCGGCTCCGGAACGGGACGATCCGCCCGGAATTTTCCACCGCCCGGAATTCTTGGAGGGAGCAGGGGAAGAAGATCCATGGTTCTTCGACATGACGCACAATCATCAGACCGATGAGATCCCCTTCCTTGTCGCAACCGGGAAAGCGGGCGAGGTCGTCCTGCTCCAGCCCCAGCCGGTTTGAGCGGTGCCACAACATCCTCATGCAAAAAATTTTTTTTTAGTTTCACCCCGTCCCCT
>ERZ795055.883-NODE-883-length-25598-cov-5.832713_pt1 | contig 25598 bp, 19 predicted proteins | sample MGYA00375139_ERZ795055 | MGnify/ENA primary metagenome ERZ795055 (study PRJEB30184, sample SAMN05720283) | anaerobic digester metagenome | isolation source: active sludge of municipal wastewater-treating anaerobic digesters | place: USA | collected 2015-01-23 ... | reverse complement strand
TGGGCATAGCGCGCCGGTGTGCTGTTGGCCAGATGTACGGCGCTGTCACCGGGAATGCGGTCGTTCAGCGTGTTGAAGACGGTGAGGTCGCAGAAGGGAGCGGCGGCCACGATGCGCTCGTGTTTGCCGCGTGTGCTCTCGTCCATCATCTTCCACGCCTCGCCGTAGAAGCTTTCGTTCGGCTGAACGCTGGGCACCAGCTGCGCGAAGAAGATCTCCGGACCCACGGCGATGTCGTGCGTCAGGCTTTGGTAGGTGTCGTAGTGGCGTTGGCCGGCATCCACGTTCCAGTGCTGCGCGGGCTTCCATTTGCGCTCCATCTTCGCCGCGTCCCACGGCGCGATGTGGGCGTAGGCCGTGTGCACCTTGCCCAGGCGGCCCGTGCGCGCCATCTCGATGCAGAAGACGTGGTTGGCCTCGCTCAGGCGCTGGGTGCCCGTCTGGTACACCCGGCCGTAGCGCTTGGCCGCCTCCACCACCGCCTGCCCCTCGGCGATCGTCATGCTCGAGGGCTTCTCCGTGTACACGTCCTTGCCCTCGCGCATCGCCCGCACCGACGCCTGCGCGTGCCAGTGGTCTCCCGTGGCGATGAGCACCGCGTCAATGTCCGGACGCGACGGCAGGAACTCGCGCAGGTCGCGGTACATGGCGCAGTCCGTGTTGCCGTAGGTCTCGTCCACGAAGGCCTTCACCTTCTCGCGCTGCTGCTTCCAGATGTCGCAGATCGCCAGCACCTGCGTGTCCTTGTTGCCGATGAGCCACTGCAGGTCGCTGAAGCCCCGGCCGCGGATGCCGATGCACCCCACGGTGATCCGTTCCGACGGGGCCACCGTCCCGTCGCGGCCCAGGGCCGACGCGGGCACGATCATGGGCGCGGCCACCGCGGCCGCCGAGGCGGAAAGGAATCCGCGACGCGTGAGCTTCTTCTTCATGGCAAGGGTCTCCCAATAGCCGGGGTTTGTGGATGAGCACGCCCGCCGCCGCCACCCTGCGCATTCTGGCCCCCCGGGGGGGCGGGTGTCAAGGGAAAGAACGGGGAAACAAAGGGGGCCCCCGGCGGCCCGGGACCGCCACGCGGAAACCACGCCCCCGGAATCTCAAATTTGAAATTTCAGAGGCGGAAGGCCGCCTCCGTGGGAGGAGCATGGAAGTCCCCGCGCCGCGCACCTTCGGAAAGAGCGCAGCTCCGGAGGTGTCCGTCCCGGGAACCGCCCGCTTTTCGGGCTCTCAAATTTGAAATTTCACAGGCGGAAGGCCGCCTCCGTGGGAGGAGCAAGGAAGCCCCCGCGCCCAGCGCCTTCGGAAAGGACGCAGCTCCGGAGATGTCCGCCACGAGAGACGTTTGCTCTTCGGAATCTCAAATTTGAAATTTCAGAGGTGGAAGGCCGCCTTCGTGGGAGGAGCATGGACGCCCCCGCGCCGCGCACCTTCGGAAAGAGCGCAGCTCCGGAGGTGTCTGTCCCGGGAACCGCCCGCTTTTCGGGCTCTCAAATTTGAAATCTGAGATTCGGAACGCTTAGGGCCGCAGAGCGGGGGCGTTCGACACCCACCCACCCCCCTCTCCGCGCCTCCGCGGCTTTGCGTTTAGAAAAGTTCTCAGTAGCGCGGGAGTTTCGGGCGGTTCAGCTTGGCGTTGGGCAGGTCGAACAGCTCGCCGACCCGGGCCAGCAGGTCCTCGTCCGTAAAGGGCTTCTTCAGGAAGCCGTCGAAACCGTGGTCCTCCAGCGCCCGCGCGCCGGCCTCGTCCAGCAGCGCCGACATGCCCAGGATCCGGGTGTTGCGCGTCTCCGCGCGGTTCTTGATCCGCTCGGCGACCATCCGCCCGTCCGTGTCCGACAGGTTCACGTCGAGGATGACGAGCTGCGGGGTGTGCTCCACGACGATCACCCCGGCGTCAAAGCCCGTGGAGGCGGTCAGCACGGCGTAGACCTCGTCGCGCCCGAGAATGGACGGGATGGTGTCGAGGTAGAACGGGTCGTCGTCCAGCACGAGGACGCGGCGCTCGCTCTCCTCGAGCCGGTCCAGGGGGATGCCGTGGCTCAGCATGAACTTGCGCAGGCTCTGGTAGGGGATGCGCCGGTCACCGCCGGGGCCCAGCCGGTACCCGTCAATCTGGCCCAGATCGAACCACCTGGACACAGTGTCGGCGGACACGCCGCAGATGCCGGCGGCCTCTCCGGTGGTGAACACGCGGTTTTTCATGGCGAAACGTCCTCCGCAAGGTATTCCGGATAACCCTGAAACGCGGGGTATTCGGGCCTGGACGCATTGTACCACCGGGTGCGGCGCCGGGCACAACCGGGCGGCGGGGGCAGGACAAAAAGAAGGCGCGGGGACGCCGGAATGCGTCCCCGCGCCGAAGGGCCTTCGTTTTTACTTGGCGGCGTCGCGGCGCTGTTTGAGCTCGCGCCAGGTGGTGAGGATGACCTTCTCCTCCTCGACAACCTGTTTGACCTCGGGGGAGGTGAGGGCCTCCAGCTCGGCGAGGCGCATGGGCCCGGAGCCGGTGACCTCCTTGAAGTTGTCGGAGGGGCGGGTGGCGTGGACGATGAACTGGGTGAGGCCGGGCTTCATCTCGCGGAGGAAGGCGATGATCTGGGCCTTCTTGTCGGCGGAATCCTTCACGCCGTAGCCGGTGTGGACGTCGTCGAGGACGGGCAGGCCGAGGGACCAGACCATCTGTCCAAGCCCGGGGAGCAGGGGCCCGATCTTCTCGTCCTCGGCGGCGACGTACTGGCCGTGGCCGCCGGGGGCCATGACGGGGATGCCGTACTCGGCGCCGATTTTCACGTAGCGCTCCATGAAGGGCATGGTGGCGAAGACGGTGCCCATGTGGGTGTCGAGGTGGGTGGGCCGCCAGCCCATGGTGAGGCTGCGGTCCAGCTGCGCGCGCAGCTCCTTTTCCACCTCGTCGGGCGTCGCCTTGGCGGCGACCTGCTCCACCTCGGGCCAGAGGCAGCCCTCCTCGTCCACGAGGCCGGGGACGGCGGCCTTGCCGGCCACGGGGCCCCAGCGGTAGCTTCCCCACTCGGAGGTGAGGGTGCAGTGGAGGCCGAAGTCGGACTCCGGGCGCTCCTTGGCGTACTTCACGATGTCGGGCACCCAGGGGCAGGGGAACATGATGCTGGCCGAGGTGGCCACGCCCTTTTCCATGGCCTCGATGGTGCCCACGTTCGCGTCGTGGTGCATGCCCGCGTCGTCCACGTGAAAGATCACGACCTTGGCGCCCTTGGGGAAGCCGAGCTTCTCCGCGTAGGTCTGGGCGTCCTGCGCCGGGGCCAGCCCCGCCGCCGTCAGAACAACCGCCGCCGCAAACAGCATGACTCGCATCGCATACTTCCTTTTTCGGTTCGGGGGCGGCCAACGCCGTCCCGGGGGTTTCTATTTCAGCGTGAGTTTGACCACCCACGCGTGCCGGCAGGGGAGCTTGTCCGGCGTGAGCGCGGGTATGGTAACAGAAACGGTGTCCGGGGCCGCGGCGGCGGCGAGCGGGCCGTCCAGGCCCAGCAGGGAGGCCTCGGCGGACTTCGCCCTCGTCACGTTCGGAATAACCAGCTTTTCGCCGGGCCAGCCCAGGCAGATGGCGTAGACCGCGCCGTCCTTCTGGGTGAAGCGCACCTTCTCCATTTCGGGGGCCTTCTCCCAGCGGTCGGCGCCGTAGATGGCCTCGCCGTTGACGGCGAGCCACTCGCCCATCTCGAGCAGGCGCTGCTCCATGATCTCGGGGATGCGTCCGTCTGCCGTGGGGCCGATGTCCAGCAGCAGGTTGCCGCCGCGGCTCACGGTGTTGATGAGCAGCTCCAGCAGCTTCTCCGTGCTGCGGTAGTTCTCCGCGGACTCGTTGCGGTTGTAGCCGAAGGACATGCCCATGCCCTGGCACTCCTCGAAGAGGCCCGCCTTCGAGAGGCGGCCGTCGGAGCGGTGCTGGTACTCGGGCGTGCCGAAGCCGCCGTGGTTCTCGCGGCACTCCTTGCCCCAGCGGTCGTTAATGGCCACATCCTTGGGCGCGGACGACTCGTTGAAGAGCCAGGCGAGGAACTCCTCGCTGCGCCACACGGAGCTGGGGTGCTCCCACTCGCCGTCGGGCCAGACGAGGTCGGGCTTGTAGCGCTCGACGAGATCCTTGAGCTGGGGGAGCATGTACTGGTCCACGTAGCGGTTCACGTCGCTCTTGTAGAGCGGGTTGAACCACTCGTAGAGGGAGTAGTAGAAGCCCATGCGCAGGCCCTCGGCACGCACGGCCTCGACGAGCTCGCCCGCCAGGTCGCGGTGCGGCCCGATGTCCACGGCGTTCCAGTTCCAGTTGTTCGGGTCGGGCCAGAGGCAGAAGCCCTCATGGTGCTTCGACGTGAGCACGACGTACTTGGCGCCGGAGCGCTTGAACACGGCGGCCCAGTCCCTGGGGTTGTACATTTCCGCCTTGAACATCGGCGCGAAGTCCTGGTACTTGAAGTCCGCGCCGTAGGCGGCCTCGTGGAACTTCCAGGTCTCGCCGTTCCTGTCCTGCATGTCGTGCCAGTACCACTCGGCGTACTTTCCCTTCGGCCCCCACGCGGGCACGGAGTAGACGCCCCAGTGGATGAAGATGCCGAACTTGGCGTCCTCGAACCACTGCGGGTTGGGGCGCTTGTCGAGGGAGGCCCAGTCCGCCTTGTAGGCCGGCTGGGCCAGGCTCAGGCCCGCGAGGGCCGCGCAGACGAGCGGGTTCATGGCCGTCTCCTTTTCCGGTTCCGGTCAGTCCGTCATGAAACGGTAGACCGTGTGCTGGGTGTAGGTCTCCCCGGGCCGCAGGACCACGGGGGGGAAATCCGGCTGGTTGGGCGAGTTGGGGAAGTGCTGGGTCTCCAGGCAGAAGCCGGTGCGGTACTGGTAGGCGTGGCCGCCCTTGCCGACGTTGGTGCCGTCGAGGAAGTTGCCGCAGTAGAACTGGATGCCCGGCTCAGTGGTCCAGACCTCCATGACGCGGCCGGACTCCGGCTCGCGCACGCGCGCGGCCAGCGACAGCCCGTCCGCCGCGCGGTCGAGCACGAAGTTGTGGTCGTAGCCGAGGCCGAACTTGAGCTGCTCGTGGTCCCCGTTCACGCGCGCGCCGATGGCGAAGGGCTTCGTGAAGTCGAAGGGCGTGCCCGCCACGGGCTGGAGGACGCCGGTGGGGATGAGGGTCTTGTCCACGGGGGTGAAGCGGCCGGCGTTGAGCATCATCTCGTGGCCGAGGATGTCGCCGTTGTTGTGGCCGCGCAGGTTGAAGTAGCCGTGCCAGGTGGGGTTGAGCACCGTGGGCGCGTCGGTCTCGGCGGCGTATTCGATCTCGAAGGCGCTGGCCGTCGTGAGCCAGTAGGTCACGGTCAGCGTGAGGTTGCCGGGGTAGCCCTCCTCGCCGTCTGGGCTGGTGCGCTTCAGTCGCAGGCCGACGGCGTCGGCGCGGCGCACGGCCTCGGCCGCCCACAGCACCTTGTCGAAGCCCTTAAGCCCGCCGTGGAGCGCGTTGGGGCCGTCGTTGGTCGCCAGGGTGTGTTCCCTGCCGTCCAGGGAGAACTTGCCCTTGGCGATGCGGTTGCCGTAGCGGCCCACGATCGCGCCGAAGTACGGCGTCGCCTTGAGGTAGTCCTCCAGTTTGTCGTAGCCGAGGGCCACGTCGGCGGCGGTGCCGTTCTTGTCCGGCACCCACAACTCGGTGACGATGCCGCCGTAGTTGGTCACGCGCATCTTCATGCCGTTGCCGTTGGAGAGCGTGTAGAGGTCCGCCGCCTGCCCGTCCGGGAGCGCGCCGTAGGATTGTTTGCTGATGCTCATGCCCGTTTCCTTTCCAATCGGCGGGTTCTGCTCGTAGGCCGCCGGGGCGCTGTTGACCGCCTTGATGCGGGCCAGGTCAAACTTCGGTTTGCGGTCGTAGGTGTAGATGCCGTTCTGCTCCTGCTCGATGTCCGTGAGCTGGGTGTAGCAGAATCCGAACATGTGCGGGTTGTCGAGGAGGGCTTTGGTCAGCCCCTCGTGGCGCGCGTAGAACTCGTCCAGGGTTTTCGGGTTGTTGCCGTAGCCCCACGCGCCCTCGCCGACGTTCCAGCCGATGCCGCCGTACTCGCTGACGAAGAAGGGGATCGCCGTGCCGGGAACGCCCTTGCGCGGTTCGGGGTAGCTGTCCGGGCCGCACTCGGCGTCCCACCGCGCCTTGAAGGAGGCGGGGTCCTGGTTGTAGTCGTGGGCGTCCATGACGATGGGGTTCGGATGTCCGTGGTGCCAGCCGCTGGAGTCAATGACCGGGCGGGTGGGGTCCACCGCGCGGGTGAGGTCCACCACGGTGTTCTGGAGGAACTCGGCCTCCTCCGGCGTCTCGTTGAAGGGGCACCAGCCGATGATGGCGGGGTGGTTCATGTCGCGCTCGAGGAGCTCGCGCCACTCGTTGATCACCGGGGCGTTGACCTCGGCCTTCTTGTAGTTCAGGCCCCAGTTGGGGAACTCGCCCCACACGAGATAGCCCAGCTTGTCCGCCCAGTGTAGGAAGCGGGGCTCGAACACCTTCTGGTGGAGCCGCGCGCCGTTGAACCCGGCGGCCATGCTCATCTCGATGTCGGCCTTGAGCGCCGCGTCCGTCGGCGCGGTCCAGATGCCGTCGGGGTAGAAACCCTGGTCCAGCACCGTCCGCTGGAAGACTGCCTTGCCGTTGATCAGAATCGCCCGGCCCTCGATGGTCACGGAGCGCAGGCCGAAATAGCTGTCCAGCGCATCCACCACGGCGTCGCCGCGGACCACCGACAGGTTCAGGTCGTAGAGGTTGGGGTCCCCCACCGCCCACAGATGGGCCTCTTTCAGGTCCAGCACCAGCGTGGCCTGGCCGCCCTCGACGGCGGCCCCGGCGGCGCCCATCTCCTTGCCGCCGAAGGAGGCGGCGGCCTTCAGGGTCATGCCGGGCGCCGCGCCGTCCACGCGCGCCCACACGGTCACGCGGCCGCTGGCCACGTCCGGCGTCACGCGCAGCTTCTCGATGAAGGCGCTGCCGACGGCCTCGAGCCAGACGGGCTGCCAGATGCCCGTGGTGCGCGTGTACACGCAGCCGTGGCTCTCCAGTTTCTGCGACTGCTTGCCCGAGGACTGCACGCCCGAGCGCACGTCGTCGTAGGCGTGGACGATGACCGTGTTCGCGCCGGGTTTCAGCGCGGCGGTCACGTCAAACCAGAACGGCGCGCTGCCGCCGGTGTGCGTGCCCATGAGGGTTCCGTTGACCCACACCCGCGTGCGCCAGTCGCACGCGCCGATGTGCAGGCGGACCCGCCGCCCCGACCACCCGTCGCCCGCGGGCGCGTCGAAGGTCCGGCGGTACCACACGTTGCGGATGAAGCCCGTGCGGCCGAGGCCCGACAGGGCGCTCTCGCGGCAGAAGGGGACGGTGATCTTGTCGGGGTACGCGGCCTCGCCGAGGAACTCCGCCTTGTCATCGTCCGTCTCGGCGAACTCCCACTCCCCGTTCAGGGTCATCCACGCGCCGCGCATCATGTCGGGCCGGGGATGCTCCGCCCGCGGCGGCTCCGCCGCGCAGACGCCCGCGCCCAAAACCAGCGACGCCACCATTCCCGCCAATACATGCTGTGTCATTGCCCTCGTGTCCTCTTGTTGCGCCCGAAGGCGGCCGTTTTTCCGTTCCGCCTAGAATAGCACACGGCGCGGCGGAATTCTCCCGTCCCCGTCCCCTTCGGCATCATCGCGGGGTTCTTTGTTCCGGAAAAACCGCTATATTGTGTGTTTTCCCCGGCAGCGGCCGAAAAAACCACAATATATATTGTGTCCCCGGTCCGCTTGTGCTAAAATCGTCGGCACGGAGGTATCTCTCGGTGCGCTTCGGTAAACAGAACAAGACATGGGCGGCGTTCGGACGGAAGCTGTTCGGGGAGAACTCCGCCTCCGCGACGGAGCCCCCGGTGGAAGACGACACGGCGCGCGCCGGCGACGCGCCGGTGCCGGAATTGGAGGAGCAGGTCATGCCAGAAGAGCCGTTCACGCCGCAGCCGGGAGCCGCGTCCAATGACCCGTCGCAGTCGGTGCTTATTTCCCTGGGCCGGTTCAAGCGCCACATCCAGCACGCCACGGGCGCGCCCGAGCACGCGCAGTGGCCCGGCGAGTGCCTGCAGGAGCTGCTGAAGATTCTCAACATCGCCGCCGAGAACGGGTGGGACACCCTGCGCGAGGCGGTCACGGACACGGCGCGGGTGCTGTGCAGCTATGAGCGGGCGCGGCGCACGGCGCAGTGCCTCCCCTTCCTGCGCGCCTGCGACGACGCCCTCTCCATGATGATCGGCGACATCATCATTGACAACGAAACGCCGACGGTCCGCATGGCCTGGCAGAAGCATTACCAGGGCGCGCTCGAGGTCATGCGCCGCGACGGCATCGTGCTCGTGGAGGACGAGGCCGCCGAGGACGAGCCCGCGGCGGCGGCCGCCGCGCCTGTGCCCGCCGCCCCCGTCGAACCCCCCGCCCCCGCTGCGGAGGCGCCCGTAGAGGAAATCCCCGACGCCCCCTTTGGCGGGGTGCCCGAAGTGGACGGCCCCGCCCCGGAAGAAGCGGCCCCCGAAGCCCCCGAGTCCCCCTGGGAGGACAACGCCGGCACGGATCCGGAGGAGGAGTCCCCCGAGGACGACACGCGGCTGGAGGTGGAGGACGAGGCACCGGTGGAGGAGGACCTGGGCGAGATAGACCTGCGCGGCGATGTCGCGGAGGAGGAGCCCGCCACCGAGGAGACGGAGACCACGGACGCGCCGGAGGAGACGGAATCCGACGCCGCGCCGCCGGAGGCGGAGGAGCAACCCGAGACGCCTGAGACCACGGACGAGTCCCCCGAAGCGGCGGAGGAGAACGCCCCCGAACCGCCCGAGGCGGAGGAGGACGCGGAGGCGCCGGAGGCGCCCGAAGAGTCCGCCGAAACGCCCGCGCCCCCGGCTCCCCCGGCCCCGCGGACGGTGGAGGAGATCAACCGGGAAATGCAGTCCGCCATTCTGGCGGGCGACGTCGCCGGGGCGAAGCTGCTGGCGCTGCATCTGGCGGCGGCCCTGGCGCGGACGGAGGCCGACCATGTGTCGGCGGCCCTCGACGGCGCGCGCAGCCGCCTGGACCTGAACGGCGAGGCCTCGGAGGACGCGGCGCGCCGCGTGCGCGAGGCGGAGGAGCGGGTGCGCCTGGCGGAGGAGCAGATCGCCGCGCGCGAGGCGGACGCGCGGGACGCGCGGGCGCGCATCGGCGCGCTCGACGGCGAGATCGCGGCCACGCGCGGGGAGCTGGCGGACCTGGACGCGCGGATCGCCGCGCTGCAGGAGGAGCGCGCCGCCGCCGCGCAGCGCCTGCGGGACCAGGAGACCGCGCGGACGGACACCGTCGCGGCGGAGAGCCTGGTCAGCTCGGAGGTGGAGGCGCTCATGGAGGAGGAGGAGGCGGCGCGCGAGTTTCTGGAGAAGGCCCGCGCCCGCGTGGCGGACCTGGAGGAGGGGCGGCGGGGCATTCTCGGCGACATCCTGGCGCTGGAGACGGAACTTGAGGAGCGGCGGCGCGCCATCGGGGAGATCACCCGGCCTCTGGACGGGGGCGGCGCGGCGGCGGAGGACGGGCAGCGGGACGGCATGCTTTTCTAGCGCGGCGCGCGAAAGGAGGGGCAACCCTTGGGCAGAAAAGGCGAACTGGTCGCGGCGGCGGATTTCGGGGCGCGGTACGTGCGCGTGCTCATCGCGGAGCGGACGGCCGACGGCTCCCTCCGGTACCGGGGGGACGGGGCCAGCCCCTCGCGCGGGTGCGTGCGCCACGGCCAGATCCAGAACCAGCATGACGCGCAGCGGGCGCTGCGGGCCGCGCTGGAGGAGGCGCGGAAGAAGTCCGGCGCCCAGGCCCAGGCCCTCTTCTGCGGCATCACCTCCGAGGCCGCGCGCTCCGTCGTGCAGGAGGGCGGCGTGCCCCTGAACAAGGGGGTCGTCGAACTGGAGCACCTCGACAGCGCCAGGGCCAACGCCGCGCAGAACGCGCTGTCCCCCGGCTGCTACGCCATCACCTCCACCTCGTCGCAGGAGTGGCAGGTGGACGGCACCCGCGTCATCGAGCCCCTCGGCATGCACGGCTCGGTGCTCAAGGCCAAGATCCATGTGGCGAACATCCCCTCGGTGGCGGCGGACAACCTGCGCGCCTGCATCGACTCGCAGAAGCGCATCCTCGAGGACTTCGTCTACCAGCCCATCGCCGCCGCCCTCGGCTGCCTCAGCAGCGAGGACATGCAGCTCGGCGCGGCGGTCGTGGACGTCGGGCACTCCGGCATCGGCATCGCCGCCTACCACGACATGAGCATCCTCGGGACGGCCTACATCCCGCAGGGCACCGTGCTCATGGTCAACGACCTCAGCGCGGGCCTCAAGGTGCGCTTCGACGAGGCCGGCGAGATCCTGCAGGAGTACGGCGTCAGCAGGCTCCTGCTCGACCAGCTGCAGCAGGAGGGCGGAACCGACACCGCCCACGCCGCCCCGCCCCCCCCCGACGCCGACTCGCCCCGCGTCAAGCTCAAGAGCCCCGTCAACGGCGCCCCCGACATGGTCTCGCGCCGGCTTGTGGATGAGATCATCTTCGCCCGGGCGCAGGAGCTCGCCGAGGAGATCGCCCGCTTCCTCAACCGCCACCGCATGAACCAGATGCTGGCCCGGGGCATCGTCCTCACCGGCGGCGGCGCCGAAATCCGCACCTTTGCGGCCCTGCTGGAGACCGTGAGCCGGCTCCCCGTGCGCGTCGGCAACCCCGAAGGCCTCGACGGCATGCCCACCTACTACAACACCCCCGCGAACGCGCCCATCACCGGCATCGTCCGCCACGGCCTCGAATACTACGACGCCCTCCGCTCCGGCCGCGTCACCCGCGCCAATTCCCCCCTCGCCGGACGGATCCGCTACCTTTGGGAAAAGTTCCGCGAGCTCTTCATGTAGGAGCGCCGCAGGAAACCGGCCCCCGGCAGCCGCCCTCCCCCCGCGGGGGGCGGTCCGTCACGCGAAGCCCGCGCGTCCCGCACAGCGTCTCCCCCGGCGCCGCCATTGGCGCGGCGGATTGGGAAAGGGCTACACTGGGGGAGGAGGCCCCCGCGCCGGGGAATTGCCTTCCTCAACGACACAAGGAGTCGCGCCATGAACGAGACGCTCGCCCTGAACGGGGGCCCCAAGTCGGTGCCGGGGCCGCTGCCCCCATGGCCGTGCCTGAACGAGGCGGCCATTGAGGACGTGGTGGCGACGCTGCGCAGCGGGAAGGTGAACTACTGGACCGGCGAGCGGGGGATGGAGTTCGAGCGGCGCTTCGCCGCGTGGCAGGGCTCGCTTTTCGCCGTGAGCACGAGCAACGGCACGAGCGCCCTGCACACGGCGCTGGCGGGGCTGGGCATCGGTCCGGGCGACGAGGTGATCGTCCCCAGCTACACCTTTATCGCCACGTCCTTCGCCGTGGTGCAGGCGGGCGCCGTGCCGCGCTTCGCCGACGTGAACCGCGACGACCACTGCATCAGCGTGGAGAGCGCGGCGAAACTGGTGACCCCGCGCACGAAGGCGATCATCGTGGTCCACCTCTACGGCAACGTGGCGGACATGGACCCGATCCGCGACTTCGCCCGCGCGCACAACCTGTTCGTGGTCGAGGACAACGCGCAGGCCTTCGGCGGGGAGTACAAGGGGCGGAAGACGGGCACCCTCGGCGACATCGCCGCGTGCAGCTTCTGCCAGAACAAGACTTTCACCACGGGCGGCGAGGGCGGCATGGTCACGACGGACAACGAGGAGGCCGCCTGGCGCTGCCGCAGCTTCCGCGACCACGGCTACGACGTGCGTGAGCGCCTGCGCCTGCTGGAGATGGAGCAGAAGCTCCCGTACATCCACACCATGGCGGGGTTCAACTACCGCATGACGGAGATGCAGTCGGCCATCGGCCTCGCCGAGCTGGACCGCATGGACGCGTGGAACATGCCGCGCCGCCGCCGCAACGCGGGCATCCTGCTGGAGGCGCTGGCGGACGTGCCGCAGATCCTCCACCTGCCCGTCGAGACGCCCGAGCGGCGCAACGGCTGGTTCGTCTTCCCCGTCACCCTCGACATGGACCGCATGACCTGCGACATGGCCGGGTTCCTCGCGGCGCTCGGCGCCGAGGGCGCCCCCTGCTGGAACGTCTTCTGGCCCCAGTGCCACACCGAGGCCGCCTACCAGAAGCACTGCGCCTACGGGAACTCCGGGTTCCCCTTCACGTCGAAGGAGTACGCCGACCCCGCGTCGGTGGACTACACCAAGGTCGAGGTGCCCAACGCCGTCTGGCACCAGACCCGCACCTTCATCACCTTCGTGTTCCCCACCTACGAGGAGGAACACATGCGCGGCATCGCCGCCGCCATCAAGAAGGTCATCGCCGCGTTCGCGAAGTGACCGCCGCCCCCGGCGGCAACGGAGGACAGGACATGAAGACCAGATGGGCCGTTCTGGGATCCGCGGGCATCGCCCGCCGCAGGACCATCCCCGAGGGCATCGCAAAGGCGGACAACGCGGAGCTGGCCGCCGTTTTCGACGTGGACGCCTCCGCGAACGCCGCCGTCGCCGCGGAGTTCGGCGCGCGCGCCTGCGCCAGCGAGGACGAGCTGCTGGCGGCGGACGCGGACGTCGTTTACGTCGCCACCCCGGCATGGCTCCACCACGGCCAGGTGCTGCGCGCCGCCGCCGCGGGCAGGCATGTCTTCTGCGAGAAGCCGCTCGGCATGACCGTGGCCCAGGGGGAGGCGATGGTCGCCGCCTGCGCGAAGGCCGGCGTGAAACTCGGCGTGGGCCTCATGATGCGCTTCCACGCGCAGCACCGGGCCGCGCTGGAACTCGTGCAGTCCGCCCGCCTCGGCGTGCCCGTTTTCGCGCGCGCCCAGCTCTCCTGCTGGTATCCGCCCATCGCGGGCGCTTGGCGGCAGGACCCCGCCCTCGGCGGCGGCGGCAGCCTCATGGACCTCGGCGGCCACTGCATAGACCTGCTGGAGATGTTCTTCGGGCCCGTGGCCGCCGTCCGCTGCGAGACCGCGCGTCTCGTCCAGGCCTACGACAGCGAGGACACCGCCGTCGTCCTGTTTGACTTCGCCTGCGGGGCGAAGGGCGCCGTGGACTGCCTGTTCAACGTGCCCGACGCCGCCTCGCGCAACCGCCTGGAGCTCTATGGCTCCCTCGGAAGCATCCTCGCCGAGGGCACCATCGGCCAGGGCGAGGCCGGGCGCATGGAGGCGCTTCTTGAGGCGGCCCCGGGCGACTACGCCGCCGCCCAGGTGCGCGCCGCCGCGGGCGGCCTGGAGATTGCCCCGCCCCCGGTCAACACCTACCGCGCCGAGGTCGAGGCCTTTTCCCGCGCCGTGCAGGAGAACACCCCCCCGCCCGTCCCCGGCGAGGACGGCCTCTGGAGCCAGAAGGTGCTCGCCGCCTGCTACGAGAGCGCCCGCACGGGGGTGAAGGTGGTGGTGCGGTAGGCCCGATGGACGATATGGACAGTATGGACGACATGGACAGCGTGGACGAAGCGGACTGCCGCAAGCGCGAATAGGAACCTGTGCGGAATGCTGTTCCCGTCCATAACGTCCATGGTGTCCATTCCGTCCATTCTGCCTGTGCGGGTCCGTGCCCGCCCCCGCCTTCCCGGCGGAGCCCCTGTTGCGTCTTCCCCTGTTTCATGGCATGATTCTCAGCGGCAAGCGCAATTCCGCTGAAAGGAGCAATCCATGCGTGTGGCTGCCAAAGGCCAGGTGACCATCCCCCTCTCCCTTCGTGTCAAAGCCGGCCTTCTGCCCGGTAGCGACGTTGAGTTTGTGGAGGAAAAGGGGAGGCTCTATCTGCGGAAGGCGTCCGAACCGGGCCACGGCAAGGCCCTTGTGGAGAGCATGGCCGGAAAGGGGGACGTCATCCTTTCCACGGACAGTATTCTGGCACTGACCAGGAGGGACCGGTAATGGTCGTGATGACAAGGGTGCTCCGCGCCGGTTCCCCCCGCTGGCTGGCTCTCGCCACACTTTGCCCCTGCCTCTTCTTTGCCGCCACCGCCACCGCCTCCGCCCTGGAACTCACCTTCCCCCGGGACGGGGACGTGGTGACGCGGCAGGACGGGGTGGAGACGGCGGAGGGGCTGGCGCTTTCCGTCCGGGGGACGGCGCCGGCGGGAGCGGCGGTGCGGGTGAACGGCGTGGCGGCGGCGCGGGACGGGGAGGCGTTCTCGTGCGCGGTGCCGGTGACGGAGCGGCGCGCGCGGATTGTGGCGGAGTCGGACGGCGCGCGCGCGGAGGCGCGCATCCTGTGGAACCGGGGGAGCTTCCCGCGCTACCGCTTCTCGGTGGACGACAACATCCAGTTTCTCAAGGACCTGGGCACGAACCCGAAGGCGTACCCCTCGCTGTTCGACCACTGGTACCTGGCGTTCTGGCGGGAGATGCACCAGACCTACGGCGCGAAGATCCATCTGAACATCTACTACCAGACCGACGGCTTTGACCTGTCGCAGATGCCGGACATCTGGCGGGACGAGTGGCGCGCGAACGCGGACTGGCTCCGCCTGACCTTCCACGCGCTGCAGGACAAGCCGGACCGGCCCTACCGCAACGCGGGGTACGCGCAGGTCGCCCACGACTACGACCTGGTGACGGGGCACATCCGCCGTTTCACGGGGCAGGACACGCCGGGCTGCACGACGACGGTCCACTGGGCCGAGTGCCCGGCCGCGGGGGTGCGCGCCCTGCGTGACCGGGGCATTGAGAACCTCATCGGCATCTTCCACGTGAACAACGGCGTCTGCACGACGGGCTACTACCTGCCGCCGGAGCAGTGCGCCCGGATCGACACACGGCCCGCGTGGCACGACCACGCCACCGGCGTCACCTTCCTCCCCTGCGCGTTGGTGGTCAACAGCCCCGCCGTGGAGGAGATTGTGCCCCTGCTGGAGCGGCGCGCGGCGTCGCCGCACACCTCCGAGTTGGTGGAGCTGCTCATCCACGAGCAGTACTTCCGCGAGGAGCTGGACCTGTACCAGCCGACGATCAGGGACAAGGTGCGCGCGGCGCTGCAATGGGTCACGGAAAAGGGCCACCGTCCGGTCTTCTGGAGCGACGGGTTCCTCGGCGCCCCGTAGCGGCGCGGGCATCCGGCACTTTTGCCGTTGCGGCGGCGGGGGGGCGTCCGGTACCATGGCCGCATCACGCCCCCCGCACCGGGGGCGGAGGGCCACCCCCAACCACGGGAGCGCTTGTCATGGGCGGATTCTTCGGCGTTGTCTCGGCGGACGACTGCACCAGCGACCTTTTCTACGGCACCGATTTCCACTCGCACCTGGGGACGTACCGCGGCGGGCTGGCGGTGCTGGACCCGGAGACGGGCTTCGACCGGCGCATCCACGACATCAGCACGGCGCAGTTCCGGTCCAAGTTCGAGGACGACATTGTGAAGATGCGGGGGCACGCGGGGGTGGGCGTGATCAGCGACACGGACTCGCAGCCCCTGCTGATCGGGTCGCACCTGGGCCCCTACGCGCTGGTGACGGTGGCGCGGATCAACAACCTGGCGGAGCTGGCGTCGCTGGCCTTCTCCAAGTGGACGACGCATTTCTCGGAGATGAGCGGGGGCGGGATCAACCCGACGGAGCTGGTGGCAACGCTGATCAACCAGGGGGCCACCTTCGAGGAGGGGATCCAGATCGCGCAGGGCGCGGTGGACGGGTCGCTCTCGCTGCTGCTGCTGACGGAGAAGGGGGTGCTCTACGCCGCGCGCGACCGCTACGGGCGCACGGCGGTGGCCATCGGCGCGAAGGAGGGCGCGCGCGCGGCGGCCATGGAGACCACGGCCTTCCCCAACCTCGACTACGAGACCGAGCGCTTCCTGGGCCCCGGCGAGGTGGTGCGCATCACCGCCGAGGGCGCCGAGACCCGCGTGGCCCCCGGCGACGACCTGCGCATCTGCACCTTCCTCTGGGTTTACTACGGGTTCCCCGCCTCTTCCTACGAGAATGTGAGCGCCGAGGCCATGCGCTACCGCTCGGGCGCGGCGCTGGCGCGGCGCGACGCCGTGGAGGCGGACCTGGCGGCGGGCATCCCCGACTCGGGCACGGGGCACGCCATCGGCTACGCCAACGAGAAGAAGATCCCCTACGGCCGCCCCTTCGCGAAGTACACGCCCACCTGGCCGCGCAGCTTCATGCCGCAGGCCCAGGCCACGCGCGACCTCGTGGCGCGCATGAAGCTGATCCCCATCCGCGAGCTGATTCAGGGGCGCCGCATCGTCTTCTGCGACGACTCGATCGTGCGCGGCACGCAGCTCAAGGACACGATCCAGCGTCTCTACGACGCGGGCGCGCTCGAGGTGCACATGCGCCCCGCCTGCCCGCCGCTGGTGCACGGCTGCCGCTTCCTCAACTTCTCGCGGTCGAAGTCGGAGATGGACCTGGCGGCGCGGCGCGCCGTGAAGGAGCTGGAGGGCGAGTCGGACCGGCACCTGGACGAGTACGCCAACCCGGACTCCGACCGCCACCACGCCATGGTCGAGCGCATCCGCACGCGGCTGTCGCTCACGACGCTCCAGTACCAGCGGCTGGACGACATGGTGGAGGCGACGACGCTGCCCATGGGGAGCCTGTGCACCTACTGCTGGGACGGGTGCGAGGGCGGCTGCAAGCGCGAGGGCTTCGGCGAGACCGGCAAGCTGCTCTGACCCGGGGCGCGGGCCGTCAGGGCTTTCCGGAGATCTTGTTGATGAGGCCGGTGGTGGACTTCCCCTCGCGGCCGGGGATGATGGCGATGGACCCGCCGTAGGCCTCCACGGCGCGGCGCTCCTCCTGCACGATGGTCTCCAGGGTGTAGTCGCCGCCCTTCGCGTACACGTCGGGCCGCAGCACCTCGATGAGCCGCAGGGGCGACGGGTCGCCGAAGAGCACCACGTAGTCCACGCACTCCAGCGCCGACAGCACGAGCGCGCGGTCCATCTCGTTCACCACGGGGCGCTCCGGCCCCTTGAGCGCCCGCACCGAGTCGTCCGTGTTGAGCCCCACGATCATGGCGTCGCCGCACGCGCGCGCGCTCAGCAGGTACGAGATGTGCCCGGCGTGCAGCAGGTCGAAGCAGCCGTTGGTCCACACGACACGCTTGCCGTCGCGGCGCAGGCGCTCCACCACGCCGCGCAGCTGGTCCACCGACTTGAGCTTCTCGGGCCCCTCCGGGCCGAGCACGGCGTCGCGCAGCTCGTCGTTGGACACGGTGACGACGCCGGGCTGCGCCACGGCGATGCCCGCGGCGAGGTTGCCCAGCACGGCGGCGTCGTGCAGCGATCCGCCCGCGGCAATCGTGAGCACGATGGTCGCGGCCACGGTGTCGCCCGCGCCGGTGACGTCCACGGCGCGCACGGGCCGGATCGGCACGGTCTCCACGGAGCCGTCGGCGGCGAACACGGTGATGCCCTCGGGGCCGCGCGTGACCATCGCGTTCCTCGCGCGCGTGGTGAGGAAGCGGCCGGCCTCCATCAGCGACGCCTCGTCCACGACGTCAATGCCCGCGGCGAGCCCGGCCTCGCGGTCGTTCGGCTTGATCACGTCCACGCCGGCGAAGTATCCGGCGCGGGCGCGCGAGTCGGCCACCGTCTTCAGCGAGAACTTCTCCGCGCACTCCATGATCGCCGCGTACACGGCGTCGGAGACCGTCGCCGACACCTGGTCGCCGATGAGGACCGCGTCCACCTCCGGCGCGAGGCGGCGTATCTGCGCGATGACGGCCTCCTCCGCGCTTCCCGACACCATGCGGGGCTTCGGCGTGTCCGTGCGCAGCACCTCCTGCATGGGGATGTTGTGGCCGCCGGCCTTGAGCTTGCCGTAGGTGTTCGTCGCGCGCGAGGGGTCGGTGACGATGCCCGACGTGTCCACGCCGCGCTCCTCAAAGGCGCGCCGCACAATGCCCGCGTTGACGTCGTCGCCCACCACGCCGACCATGGTGACGCGCCCGCCGAGGGACGCGGCGTTGCACGCGGCGTTGCCGGCCGCGCCGGGGTTGTGCCTCTTCTCATGCACCTCGAAGACGGGGATGGGGGCCTCGAGGCTCACCTCCGTCACGGAGCCGAAGATGTTCTCGTCGAGGTAGATGTCGCCCACCGCCATGACGCGCACATTCTTGAACCGCCCGAGCAGTTCGCCGTGGCGTTTCCTTTCATCCGTCATTGCTCGTCCCTTTCACCGCGCGGAGCCCTCTCCGCGGACGCGCACATGGTACCGAATCGGCCGGCGCCGAATAAAGCGCCGCGAAAAAAAGAAAAAAAAGTTTGGCTTGACGCTTGATTTTTTCCTCTTTGTTTGCTACACATTCGGCGTCAAAGTTGAATCAAGTTTCCGGGCTGTTCAACGGATCGGATTTTTTTCGACGGCGCGCGCGGAAAAAATCAGACGAAGAACTCTTTCTCGTGTGGACTGACCAACAAGCCGACACGTCGGAGTCAAGGGGCGCCGCGCTTGCGGAAGACGCGGCAGCCCCTTCCGGCCCGGAGCCTTTTCCCACGCCTTTTGCGGATGCGCAGCGCATCTGTGGAAGTGCGCCGTTCATGGTGTGCATGAACGGCGGGCGGTTCGCGAGACCTGTTGTCCGCGAAACGCCTCCGCGCGGTGCGGAAGAGAGACGAGGTCGTTCAAGACAGGAGGAACGAGCAATGGCGGAAGTGAAGAAAGCGGCTGTGAAGAAGCCTGCGGCGAAGAAGCCTGCGGCGAAGAAGCCGGCGGCTGCGAAGAAGCCTGCGGCGAAGAAGCCTGCGGCCGCGAAGAAGCCTGCGGCGAAGAAGCCCGCGGCTGCCAAGAAGCCGGCGGTGAAGAAGCCCGCGGCGAAGAAGCCGGCCGCCAAGAAGGCCCCGGCCGCGAAGAAGTAGTTTTCCCCACGCCAGGCGCTCCCGGGCCCGCGCGGCACGGGAGGTAAGTCCCGCGCGACAACGCCCGTGCCTTGGATTTCGGGGGCATGCCGAAAGGCACCCCGCCGGAGTCAAGGCATGGGCGTTTTGTCATGGAGGGAGCGGGGGGAATCGATCAGCGCAGATGGGCGGCGAGCCACGCCGCCGTCTTGGCACATTCGGCGCCGGCGTCGGGCCAGGGATGCCCGCCCCCCGGGCGCACCAGCACGTCGGCCACGCCGCCCCCGGCGCGCAATGCGTCGGCCAGGCGCAGCGATTGCTCCAGCGGCACCACGGGGTCCGCGTCGCCGTGCACCAGCAGGAACGGCGGCGGCGTCTGGCCCGCGTGCCGCTCCCTGAACGACGCGGCCGCATGGAGCGGGGAGAGTTCCCGCGCGCGCGCCGCGATCTCGCTGTCGGTTCTCGCCGCCGCGCCGCCGTGGAAGAGCAGGTCCCCCCACAGGATGCCCTGCCGCGCGGCCTCGCGGCCCGCGTCCCCGTCGAACAGCCCCTCCAAGTCCGAGGGCGCGAAGAACGCCGCGACGGCGGCGACGGAGGAGTCTTGGCGGCGGTGCGGCTCCCGGCCTGCGGGGCGCCCCTTCTGCGGCGACAACGCGGCGAGCGCGGCGAGGTGTCCGCCGGCCGAGGCGCCCGCGAGGGCGAGACGCGCGGGGTCCACGCCCCATTCGGCCGCGTGGTGGCGCACATGGCGCACGGCGGCGTGCACGTGGAGGACCAGGTCGCGCCCCTCGAAGAGGCGCGCCGATCCGGGCGACGCCGCGAACACGGTGAAGCCCTCGGCGCACAGGGCGTCGCACAGGCCGAAGCCGACATGCTCGTTGAGCACAAGGCGGTCGGAGCGCCACCCGCTGCTGATGACGTCCACCACGCCGAGGCCGTTCGACGGGCCCTCTGGCTGGAAGACGTCCATCACCAGCGCGACGCCCAGGGCCTCCGCATAGATGCGATTCCGCGCGCGGCGGAAGCGGCCTCGGGTCTTCGGGCGCACATGCAGCAGCGCCCCCGGCCGGTGCAGCATCTCCACCGGATGCTCCCCGTCGTCCCGCGGCTCCGTCATTTCACGCCCGCCAGCTTCTTGTCGAGCCAGTCGGTGATCAGGATGATCTCCTCCGTGATAGTGAGCCAAAAATGGCCGCCGTCCTTCTTCACCACCAGCTCCGCGTCGTTCCCGGCGTCCTTGAGTGCCTTCACCATCTGCTCCGACTGGTCGAGCGGCACCACGGGGTCCGAGTCGCCGTGCACCAGCAGCGCGGGCGGCAGGCCCGGCGTCACCTGGAGCGCGGGGGACAGCTCCCTGAGGCGCGCGTCCAGCTCCGCCTCCGTCTTCCCCTCCACGCCGCCGGTGAACAGCAGGCCGGGCTCCAGGTCTATCGGGGCTCGCGCGCCGTTCCAGCTGAGGAAATGGGTCGGCGGGAAGAACACCGCCACGGCGGCAACACCCGTGCTGAAGCGGAGCAGGGGGTCCTCCGCCTTGGGGTCGCCGGGCTTCCCGCGCACCATGGAGAGCAGCGACAGATGCCCGCCCGCCGACGCGCCCACCATGCCGATGCGGTCGGGGTTGATCCCGTAGTCCGCGGCGTGGGCCTTCACCCAGCGCACGCCGCGCTGGAGGTTCTCCGTGATCTCCAGGCCGTCGAAGTCCGGCACCGACCCCACGCGCACGGCGAAGACGGTGTAGCCGCGCGCACACACCACGTCGAACATGCCGGCGGCGGCGTGCTCGCCCTCGCGCGCGGGGCTGCTGTTCCAGCCGCCGCTGATGACGTCGATCACCGCGAGGCCCCTGCCCGTGTCTCCGGGCTTGAAGACCGGGTTGCGGTTCTGCCCGGTGGGTTTGTAGACGTTGAGCAGCAGGGGGACGCCCTTGGCCTCGCCGTATTGCACGTCCTTGACGAGTTCATAGGGTTTCCCCTGCGCGGCGGCGAACCCCGCCGCCAGCAGGGCGGTGGCGGCGGCAAGAATCTGGAAAAGACGCATGGAGGTTCTCATGCCGGCGTTCTCCGTGGTTTTCGGGCGGTCAGAGGCGGTACACCGCCGCGGTTTCCTCATAGGCCCGCACCTGCGCGGCCTGCCAGGCGGCGTCGCGGCCCAGCTCCTTCGCGAGGATCTCGGCGACGCGCGGGGCCGCCTCCACGCTGGCCGCCGCGTTGAACAGCAGGCAGCGCGTGCGCCGCGAGAGGACGTCCTCCACCGTGCGCGCCATCTCGCTGCGCGCGGCCCAGACCACCTCCGCCTCGATGGTCTCAAGGGCGGGGTGCAGGGGCTCGGCGTTCCGCGGCGACTCGCGCACGAGGTTGAGGATGGAGAGCGCGTCGGATCCGTAGACGGCGAGCTCGCCGAACTCCTCCGCCCGCTCGACATGGCCGTGGATGCGCAGCGTCTTGGTGCCGCAGGCGGGCGGGTCGAGGCGCGCGATGGTCGCCGCCTGGTCCACCGTGTCCTCCGCCATCTTGCGGTAGGTGGTCCACTTGCCGCCCGTGATGGTCACGAGCCCGCTGCGCGAGATGTGCAGCGTGTGGTCGCGCGAGAGTGCCGCCGTGGTGGCCGCGTCGCCCGCCGCCAGCGGGCGGATCCCCGCGAAGACGCTCAGCACGTCGTCCCGGCCGGGGTCGCGGGTGAGGTAGCGCGCCGCGTGCGTGAGGAGGAACTCCACCTCATGGTCGAGGGCGCGGGGCTCCTTGGGCAGGTCGTCAATGGGCGTGTCCGTCGTGCCGACCAGCGTGCGGCCGCGCCACGGGATGGCGAAGAGCACGCGCCCGTCGTCGGTGTGCGGCACCATGATGGCGCTGTCGCCGGGCAGGAAGGACTGGTCGAGGATGATGTGCACGCCCTGGCTCGGCCGGATCATGGGCGGCGCGTCCGGCTCGTCGAGGCGGCGCACGCCGTCCACGAAGGGCCCCGCCGCGTTGATGACGGCGCGGGCGCGCACGGCGAACTCCCCGCCGGACTCGCGGTCGCGCAGCACGGCGCCGCAGACGAGGTCGTCCCGCCGCAGGATGCGCACGGCCTCCATGTGGTTGACAGTGACCGCGCCGAACTCGGCCGCCGTCCGCACCAGGTTGATGAGGAGGCGCGCGTCGTCGAACTGGCCGTCGTAGTAGACCACGCCGCCGCGCAGGCCCTCGGTCTCGATGGTGGGGATGCGCTCGAGGGTCTTTTCGACGGACAGGTTGCGCGAGGGGCCGAAGCCGTGCTTGCCCGCGAGGAGGTCGTAGATGCGCAGGCCGATGCCGTAGAAGGGCGCCTCCCACCAGGTGTAGTTCGGCACGACAAACGGCAGGTCGTGCACGAGGTGCGGCGCGTTGTCCCGCAGGATGCCGCGCTCCTTGAGCGCCTCCATCACCAGCGCGATGTTGCCCTGCTGGAGGTAGCGCACCCCGCCGTGCACCAGCTTCGTGCTGCGGCTCGACGTGCCCTTGCCGAAGTCGTCGCGGTCCACCAGCAGCACGCTGAGCCCGCGCATCGCCGCGTCCACCGCCACCCCGGCGCCCGTCGCGCCGCCGCCGATGACGAGAAAGTCCCACTCAATGCCGGCGTCGGCCGCGCGCGCGGCCATCTCTTCCCTGGTAAAGCTCATGGTTCGTCGTTCTCCCCGGAGAGCCGCGCGGCCAGCGCGCGCGCGGCCGACCGGCCCGAGAGCACCGCGCCCTCGAGACGGCGGCCGCCGAACGCGTCCCCGGCGAAGCACAGGGGGGCGCGGCAGTCCAGATAGTAGTGCATGGTCGGCAGCACGGCGGAGGGCGCGCTGTAACGCCAGCGGTAGCCCTGCACCTGCGCGGCCTTCGAGGCCAGATGGGGCTGCACGGCCTCCAGGAGCGCCTGCGCCGCGTCCTGCGGCGGAAGGTCCAGATGGTCCTCGGACCAGTCGTGCGTGGCGTGGATGGTCACGGCATGGGCCTTCGAGACGCCCTTGATCCGGTTGTCGGCCACCCAGGCGGCGGGGCCCTCGTCCATCCGCAGCGCGCCGGGGCCGGGCAGGCCGCTGGGGCCGTCGAGCACGGCCATGGCGGCGAAGCAGGGGAAATAGCGCACCCCCGCCACGGGCGCGAGCAGCGCCCCGAAGCGCCAGGTGTTCTCGTCGTTGATCAGGCGCAGCGCCACCGGCAGCGGCATCGTCAGCAGCAGCGCGTCCGCGCGCACCGCCGGCCCCTCCTCCATCTCCATGTCCCAGTACCCGCGCGCCTCCGTGATCCGCTTGATCCGCCGGTCAAACCGCACGTCCACCCCCTCCGCCAGCGCCTCCGCCACCCCCGACATGCCGTCGGCCCCGCAGTAGCGCGGGAAGCCCGGCTGCTCGGCCACGCCGTCCAGCGAGGGGAAGCTGCGCGTCCACTCGCGCACCACGCCGCGCGCGGTCCACTCGGCCACCAGCTGCTGGAACTCCGGGCTGCGGGCGGTGAAGAACTGCGCGCCGTAGTCGAACACGGCGTCGCCCGCGGTGCGCGTGGCGCAGCGGCCGCCCACGCGTCCGCCCTTCTCAAAGACCACGCACTCAACCCCGAGGGACTGGAGCAGGCGCGCCGCGGCGAGGCCGGTGACGCCGGCGCCCGCCACCACGACGGGATGCCGCTCGTCGAAGCGCTTCTCGGGGCGTTTGCCGTATGCGCGCGAGATCACCACGGCTCAGTTGCACTCCGGCTCGAGCGGGCCCGCCAGCTCCTGCAGGAAGAAGAGCCGCCCGGGCAGGGTCGGCATGAAGGTGCTGGGGATCCACGGCGTCGGCTCGTGGTGGAGCGTCGCCCACAGCGACATGCCCTGCCACATCATGCCGCGGCCCAGCGCGCCGTCCGCCCCGCCGATGCAGCGGTCGGACTGGAGGAAGAGGCCCGGGCCGATGGTGTTGGCCGTCGTGGGCACCAGGGTGGTCCGGCTCTTGAAGCTCGTGATGGCGTTCTGCTCGATGGTCAGCGGGCACAGCAGCGCGCCGAGCCGGTGGGTCGCCTTCTTCCAGGCCGCCACCGAGGCGTACTCCTTCGCGAAGTGCGGCTCCCAGAAGGCGATGTGGCACGCGCGGCCGATGCCGTACACCGTGACCAGCCGCCCGCCCTTCGCGCGCAGCGCTGCGATGGCGTCCGCGTATTTCGGCAGCTCCGCTTTTGTCGCAAAGTGGCGCTGGCTCTTCGGCACTGAAAGTTTCCCCAGCGGGCCGTAGAAGGCCTGCTCCATGGCGTTCTGGAAGGCCCCCGGGTCCTTGGCGGGCAGCGTGGCGCCCTTCGCGTCGCTCCACTCGTCCATGTTGAACCCGTGGACGTGGCGGCAGTCCACGTTCCACTCCTTGAGGAAGTAGACGGCCCAGCGGTACATGCCCATGGGGCCCACGGGGAGGATGAAGAGAATCTGCTTTTTCGCCTCCTTCGCCTGGGCGATCTCCCAGGCGATCTCGTGGCCCATCATCATGTCGAAGTCCGCCAGGGAAGCGCACGGCACCGCCTCGAACTTTTTGCTCCACCACTTCTCGGCCTTTGCGATGGTTTCCGGCTTCCGCCCGCACAGGGCGTCCAGCTTCTCCAGGTCCCACCCCTCCGGGAAAAACCCCTCCAGCAGCGAACCCTTAATCGTGCTCATCAGCGTAATGGCCATGCCCTGCGTCTCCTGTCGTGTTGGCGGGGCGGACGCCCCGTGGTTGCCCGAAAAGCCCTGACCGGTCCGTGTATGGTACCCCCGCCGCGCGGGGAAAGTCACCTTTGCGGGCAAAGCGGCGGCAAAAGGATAGGGCGGGCCGGTGTTTCCGGCCCGCCCGGGGTGACGGCGGATGCGGGATGCCTCAGTCGAGCTTCCAGTCGCCGCGGTACTTCCGGGTCAGGAGCCCGTTGACCGCGTCGTTGTCAATGAACAGCTCCTTCTTCGGGTCCCACTTGAGCTTGGCGTCGAGGGTCAGGGCGAGCTTGCCGAGGTGGCCGATGGAGGCGGAGCGGTGTCCGGCATTGGCCGGGGCGATGCACTGCTCGCCCTTGCGGACGCAGTCGAGCCAGTCGCGCATGTGGTTGCGCTCGACGCGGAAGCGGAAGTCCCGGTCGCGCATTTTCGTTTTCAGGATTTCGGGGTCGCTGGCCTGGCAGCCCTTGCGGGAGACGTAGATCCAGTCGCCCTGCTTGTTGAAGAACTGGGTGCCCGTGTCGCCGCACTTGCGGAAGACGTCGGGCATCTCGCTCATGCTGCCGACGGTCATGGTGACGCCGTCCGCGTATTTGCACTCGAACAGGTACTTGCCCCAGGCGTTGTAGAGGTTGTTGCGGCCCCTGGGCATTTCGCACATGACCGGCGTGATCTCCTCGGGGCCCGTCTCGTCCCAGCCCATGGCCATGTGGGCGATGTCGCCGTGGTGCCCGATCCAGTCCATCATCTGGCTGCCGCCGAAGCCCATCCACCAGCGCCAGTTCCAGTCAAGGCGGTCGGGATGGTAGGCGACCCACTCCGCCGGGCCGACGTAGAAGTCGTAGTCCAGGTGCTCGGGCGGCGCGGGGTACTCGTCCACCCATTTCGCGTCGCTGCCGTTGGGCAGGCCCACGCTGATGTGGGTGATCTTCCCGAGGTATCCGTTGCGCACCAGCTCGCAGGCGAGCTTGAACTCGCGCCACGACCGCTGCATGCTGCCCGTCTGGAAGACGACCTTGTTTTCCTTCACCGCCTTGACGACGGCCTTGCCCTCGCCCAGCGACCAGGTCAGCGGCT
>ERZ795055.881-NODE-881-length-25726-cov-62.767481_pt1 | contig 25726 bp, 26 predicted proteins | sample MGYA00375139_ERZ795055 | MGnify/ENA primary metagenome ERZ795055 (study PRJEB30184, sample SAMN05720283) | anaerobic digester metagenome | isolation source: active sludge of municipal wastewater-treating anaerobic digesters | place: USA | collected 2015-01-23 ... | reverse complement strand
CCAGCGTCGAGGATGCGCAGGAACTGATCCGCAAGCACCGCCTGGAGCGCGTGCTGGTCGTTGATGACGACTTCCGCATGCGCGGCCTGATTACCGTCAAGGACATTCTCAAATCCACCGAGCACCCGCTGGCCAACAAGGATGCTTCCGGTCGTTTGCGCGCCGGTGCGGCGGTCGGCGTCGGTGCCGGCACCGAGGAGCGTGTGGAGGCCCTGGCCGAGGCCGGTATCGACGTCATCGTCGTTGATACGGCGCATGGCCATTCGCAAGGTGTGCTGGATCGCGTCAACTGGGTCAAGAAGAACTTCCCGCAAGTCGAAGTGATCGGCGGCAATATCGCGACCGCCGATGCGGCCCGCGCGCTGGTCGATTGCGGTGCCGATGCGGTCAAGGTCGGTATCGGCCCCGGTTCGATCTGCACCACGCGCATCGTCGCCGGTGTCGGTGTGCCGCAGATCACGGCCATCCAGAACGTTTCAGAGGCGCTCAAAGGAACCGGCGTGCCGATGATTGCCGACGGCGGCATCCGCTACTCCGGCGACATTGCCAAGGCGATTGCCGCCGGCGCCAACACCGTGATGCTGGGCGGCCTGTTCGCCGGTACCGAAGAAGCGCCGGGTGAGGTCGAACTGTTCCAGGGGCGTTCGTACAAGTCCTATCGCGGCATGGGTTCGCTGGGCGCCATGCAGGCCGGCTCTTCCGATCGTTATTTCCAGGAAGCCACCGCAAATGTCGATAAATTCGTCCCCGAAGGGATCGAGGGTCGGGTGCCTTACAAGGGTTCCGTACTGGCCGTGATCCACCAGCTGACGGGCGGTTTGCGTTCCTCGATGGGTTACCTTGGCTGCGCGACGATCGACGCGATGCACGATCGCGCCACCTTTGTCGAGATCACCTCGGCGGGCGTGCGCGAGTCGCATGTGCACGATGTGCAGATCACCAAGGAAGCGCCGAACTACCACGTCGACTAAGCGATGGCTAAGTGGCCGACCTGGCTCAAGGTGCTCATCGCTGTCGTCGGAATTGGCGGCGTCATCGCCTTTTCCCAACTGCTGCTCTATCTCGACCGGATGGGCGCCAGCAAGTTCGATCTCTGACAGGTGCCGGATTTTCCGGCACTTTTTTCTTTTACCGCTGAATCGGTACATTCCATCATGTCCCACCAGAAAATCCTCATCCTCGATTTCGGTTCCCAGGTTGCCCAGTTGATCGCCCGCCGCGTGCGCGAGCAGCAGGTTTATTGCGAACTGCATCCCTTCGATGTTTCCGACGATTTCATCCGCGACTTCAAGCCGCAGGGCATCATCCTCTCCGGCGGCCCGAACTCGGTTTACCAATCGCTGGACTGGAAGGCGCCGCAAGCCGTATTCGAGTTGGGCGTACCCGTGCTCGGCATCTGCTATGGCATGCAGACCATGGCGCAGCAACTGGGCGGCATGGTGGAAAGTTCCGGCAAGCGCGAGTTCGGTTTTGCCGAAGTGCGTGCACGCGGCCATTCCCGCCTCTTCAACGGGATCCAGGATCGCAGCAATGCTGAAGGCCACGGCCTGCTCGAAGTCTGGATGAGCCACGGCGACAAGGTCACCGAACTGCCGGCCGGCTTCAAGGTCATCGGCAGCAGCGAATCCTGCCCGGTGGCGGCGATGGCCGACGAGGAACGCGGCTTCTACGCCGTCCAGTTCCATCCGGAAGTCACGCACACCCTCAAGGGCAAGGACATGATCGCCCGCTTCGTGCATGACATCTGCGGCTGCGGTCGCGACTGGAACATGCCCGATTACGTCAACGAAGCGATCGCCAAAGTGCGCGCCCAGGTTGGCAGCGACGAGGTGATTCTCGGCCTGTCGGGCGGCGTCGATTCTTCGGTTGTTGCCGCGCTGCTGCACAAGGCCATCGGCGATCAACTGACCTGCGTTTTCGTCGACAACGGCCTGCTGCGCCTGAACGAAGGCGAGCAGGTGATGCAAACCTTCGCCCGCAATCTAGGCGTCAAGGTCATTCACGTCGATGCGACCGAACAGTTCATGGGCCACCTGAAGGGCGTTTCCGACCCGGAGGCCAAGCGCAAGATCATCGGCCGCGAGTTCGTCGAAGTCTTCCAGGCTGAGGCCGCCAAACTCCCCAACGCCAGATGGCTGGCGCAGGGCACGATCTACCCGGACGTGATCGAGTCGGCGGGCGCCAAGACCGGCAAGGCGCATGCCATCAAGAGTCACCACAACGTTGGCGGTCTGCCGGACACGCTCAATCTGAAGCTGCTCGAGCCGCTGCGTGAACTGTTCAAGGACGAAGTCCGCGAACTCGGCGTCGCGCTCGGTCTGCCGCACGAAATGGTCTATCGCCACCCGTTCCCCGGCCCCGGCCTCGGCGTGCGCATCCTTGGTGAAGTGAAGAAGGAATTCGCCGACCTGCTACGTCGTGCCGACGCCATTTTCATCGACGAACTGCGCGCCGCCGACTGGTACGACAAGACCAGCCAGGCCTTTGCCGTCTTCCTGCCGGTCAAGAGCGTCGGCGTGATGGGCGACGGGCGCACCTACGAATACGTCGTCGCACTGCGTGCCGTTCAGACGCAGGATTTCATGACTGCGCACTGGGCCGAATTGCCGCACAGCCTGCTCGGCCGGGTGTCCAACCGCATCATCAACGAAGTGCGCGGCATCAACCGCGTGGTGTACGACATTTCGGGGAAGCCGCCGGCCACCATCGAGTGGGAATGATCCGGCGTCTGGCAATGGTTGGCATCCACCGGCATCAAAGCGTGCGTAAGTCTGCGTAAAAATTGAAGTTTTTGTGTTTTAGTCTGGCATTGACTGGCACCGTTTGGCAACGCCAAGCACTCTTTTTTCATGGCATTGTGAATGGTACTATGTGCCTGTGATGCCATGCGCGGCGCTCGATACCATGCCGTTTGTTGGAAGGCGGCATGGTATCAAAATATAGTAAGTCATTGATATTAAATGATTTATTGTTAATTCGAGCGGTGCTTCTAATCATGGTATTCGAACCCGAACAGGACCGAAACCATGCTGACCGATACCAAGCTGCGCAACCTCAAGCCGCAGGACAAGCTTTACAAGGTGAATGACCGCGACGGCCTCTATGTGGCCGTTACCCCCGCTGGGTCAATCTCCTTCCGCTACAACTACTCGATCAACGGTCGGCAGGAGACCATCACCTTCGGGCGCTATGGCGTCGGCGGTATCACCCTGTCGGAAGCTCGCGAGCAGTTGGGCGAGGCAAAGAAGCTGATCGCTGGCGGGAAGTCCCCGGCGAAGGAAAAGGCGCGGGACAAGGCCCGCGTCAAAGACGCAGAGACATTCGGTGCGTGGGCGGAGAAGTGGCTGCGTGGCTACCAGATGGCCGACTCCACCCGCGACATGCGCAGGGCCGTCTATGAGCGTGAGCTGAAGTCGAAATTTGGCAACCAGAAGCTTGTCGAGATTACCCACGAGGACTTGCGAACGCTGACCGATGCCATCGTCGAGCGCGGCGCACCGGCGACGGCGGTGCATTCCCGCGAAGTGGTGTTGCAGGTCTACCGGTGGGCCATCGAGCGCGGACAGAAGGTCGAAAACCCGGCGGAAATGGTGCGCCCTACGACCATTGCCAAGTTCGAGCCGCGCGACCGGGCGCTGACGCCGGACGAGATCGCCTTGATGTACCAGTACATCGAGCGGATCGGCACCACGCCATCAATCCGGGCGGCGGCCAAACTGCTGCTACTGACGTTGGTGCGAAAGAGCGAGCTGACTAACGCGACGTGGAGCGAGATCAATTTCAGCGAGGCGCTGTGGACCATCCCCAAGGAACGCATGAAGCGGCGTAACCCGCACCTGGTGTTCCTGTCCAGGCAGGCGCTGGACATCTTCATTGCCTTGAAGACCTTTGCCGGCGGATCGGACTACGTGCTGCCTTCGCGGTATGACTCAGATACGCCAATGAGCAGCGCAACGCTCAACCAGGTGCTGACGCTGACATACAGGCTTGCGCAGAAGGAGGGAAAGTCCCTTGCGAAGTTCGGGCCGCACGACCTGCGACGGACGGGCAGCACGTTGCTGCACGAGGCCGGATACAACACCGATTGGATCGAGAAGTGCCTTGCGCATGAGCAAAAAGGTGTCAGGGCCGTCTACAACAAGGCTGAGTACCGCGAGCAGCGCACGGGCATGCTGCAAGACTGGGCGGACATGGTTGACGAATGGGCGCTCAAACGGCCGCGGCCAACGAATTGATTCCGGGGCGCATCGCCTGGGTTCCTGACGACTTGCGCACCTGAATCCATTCCTCTACCTCGGTCAAGTCCCAGGCGACGTTTCTGCTGGTAAGTGCGATGCGGCGCGGGAATTCCCCTCGTTGTTCCATATTGAAAATCGTTCGCTCAGAAAGCGGGATCATCGCCAGCAGCTTCTTGCGATTGATGAGAATCTTGTTCGTCGGTGCTTGCATGCCTGGCCTCTTTCAGTCACGTGCGAGTGATTGCCTGATGGTGCCTGGCAGTGCAGATTGATTCGTCCTATTGATTGGCAACTTTAGTTGACATCGCACTAGGGCCGCTTGGGCCATGTGTGATGGCTTGGTAATGGCGTATCAGCGACCGGAGCGCTTCTTCTGCTGCTTTATGTGGAACATCGGAGCGATCGACGCCAGGGTCTTGGAAACTGCTTGGCGCTCGATCCCTAACTTTCGCGCAATCTCTGACTGATTGAGCCCAGACCATTGGAGCATCAACATTTGCTTTTTGCGGTCAGAAAGTTTCGAGTCCACCATCAGCCGCGCTCTGTTGCGCAGCTCTACCTTGTCGGCCGGCTGTAAGGTCTGGCCAGCGATGTAGTGGAAGAAATAGCTGTCAACGAGTTGATCGCCTGACACCGCTTGAGGCGCAGCCGGCTTCGCGCATTGCTGGCTAAGTCTGGTCAATTCAAGATCGAACTGCGCTAATGATCGTCTCGCCTGTCTATAGGTGGGGTTCCATGCGCCACTCGGCAATTTCGGCCTGTGATCCACGCAGTACAGGCTGCTCAGTCGAAGTTTTTCTTCCGGGTCGTCCGCCTTGGGGGCATCGTTTCCGCCTGCGAATGAGGTCAGCTCGGCGAGCGACCCGCAAAACCGGCAAAACCCTTGCGGGCGTTCGCCATTCAGGCGAGTGTCGCGCACCTTTGACTTCACGGGTCGTTTGCAGGCGCAGGCCCATACCAATTCGATCAACGATTCGAGTGTGGCAACAAAGCGCTTATCTCTTGTGGTCTGCTTGTCCTCTGTGAGGACGAACGCCCGTAGCAACTGCCGCTGTACGCGCACCATCGCATCAAGCCCAACCAGCCGAATGATTTCGCTGAGTGCTACCCCCGTCCCCGCTCCGGGGATGTGACCCAAGTAACGAGATGGCAGGGTCGTTGTGTACGAGGTCACCGCTGGATCGATCAACTCCTGGATCAGCCGAACGATGGGGTAGCGCCGTGAGGAAGCGGAATACGGCCGCCACCGATCCTGGAACTGTTCGATGACTTCCGAGATAGCGGGATCACAGCCTTCCCAGACGGCGATGGTTTGCTCATTCTTCATGTCAACCATTTTGAACAATTAATGGGATGTAAGCAACCGCAATGATGCCTAACCTTCGTTGTCATTCGGTTGATTACGGAAGATTACGCAATGACGATAGAAGACACGCTGCTGCAGCGATTCGGCCCGCTCCTGAGCATCGCGCAGCTCGCCACCATCCTTGATCGATCACCCGACGGGCTGCGGATCAGTCTGCGCACGACGAGCGAGTGGACGCAGCGGATTAACAAAGCACGCTTGAAGATTGGTCAGCGCGTCTATTTCAGGACCTCTCAGATCGCTGAGATGTTGAGCGATGAGTCCCTGCACAGAACGGGGAAGTGAATCGTGGCGATTGATGTACTGGCAGCGTTTGAACATGAACCACCCGTGCTGGACTTCATTTGGCCTGGCTTTTTGGCGGGAACGGTCGGGGCGCTCGTCGCCCCTGGGGCAACGGGCAAGAGCTTCTGGGCGCTGGAAGCCGCAATGAGCATCGCATGCAGCGTTGTCGGCGGTGATCTATTGGGGTTGGCTCCTTCTCACAGCGGTTCGGTTCTGTACCTGGCTGGCGAGGACCCAGCGCCGGCGCTAGTCCGCCGAATCCACTTCATCGGGAAACACCTCGATAGCGGCGCACGTGCGGCCATTGCCGAGGGTTTGACCCTTGAGCCGATCATGGGCAAAGGCTTCGATGTGATGAATGCCAGGCAGTTCGAGGCCCTGACCGAGCACGGCCAGGGACACAGATTGATCGTGTTCGACACGCTGAGCCGCATTCATCGCATGGACGAGAACAGCAACAGCGACATGTCCAATCTACTCTCACGGCTGGAACAGTTGGCAGAGCGAACTGGGGCTTCGGTTCTGTTCCTGCACCACGTGAGCAAGGGGAGCGCCCGTGATGGGCTGGCCGATCAGCAGCAGGCGGCGCGTGGTGCCTCAGCCCTGATCGACAACGCACGTTGGTGCGGCTATGTCGCCAAGATGGCCGATGACGAGGCGAAGCGCCTTTCGGATCGACCCCATGACCGCCTGCCCATCGGTCAAGAACGTCGCGGCTATTTCGTGCGATTCGGGGTCAGTAAGCAGAACTACGACACGACTCCGGTGGAGCGCTGGTATCAACGCCAAGAGGGCGGTGTGCTGTTACCCGTCCAACTGCTTGATGCCGCTGGCGAGAAGCGAGGAAGCCGGCGCGATGAAGTATGACTTGACCCACGCGCGCCACGACCCGGCGCATTGTTTGGCCCCTGGCCTGTTCCGCAGCTTGAAGAAGGGCGAGCGGCGCACAGGCAAACTGGATGTCACTTACCAGTACGGGGAGAGGCTGCTTATCGAGTTCAAAGGCCCTGAGCCCCTTGGCGCTGATGATCTTCGCGTACTGCAAGGACTGGTTGCCATGGCTGGCCCGTCCGGGCTTTTGCTCTCTCCTGATCCGAAGTCGGAAGGTGGCCGGCAACTGCGGCTGTTCCTGGAACCCAAATGGGAGGCAGTGGACCAGGATGCACTTGTCGTCAAGGGAAGTTACGGAGCGCTTGCGCGCGAGATCGGATACGCCGACACCGACGACAGCAGGCGGATTCGAGAGTGCATAGAGCGCCTATGGACTGTTTCGATTATTGTGCAGATCGAAGGCCGGCGTCAGGGCTACCGACTGCTGGCGGAATATGCCGGTGATGAGAGCAATGGCAAACTGTTCGTGGCCTTGAATCCACGGATCGCTCGCGCCGTCATGGGCGACTCCCCATACGTCCGCATCAGCATGGGCGACGTGCGCGCTTTGCACAGCGACGCCGCACGCCTCATTCATCAGCGGCTTTGCGGGTGGATCAATCCGGGGCGTAGCGGTCGCGTGATGCTGGATAGTCTGTGTGCCTACGCTTGGCCGGAGCCATCCAGTCCCAATACCATGAAGCAACGCCGGCAGCGCGCCCGCGTCGCACTCGCCGAGCTTCAAGGCATCGGCTGGAAGGTCGAGGAGTACGCGCGCGGAAAAATCGAGATAACTCGGCCGACTGACTGACCCCCGTTTATCAGTACACCGCCCCCCGCGTATCTGTACCCTAATCCCCGTTTATCTGTAACCGCCGTTTGCAAGAAAGTTCAGGCGCGGCTTACCGCTGCGGGCACTTTGCGGAAGTCATCAAAGATTATCTAGAGATAATCCACTATGCGCGGACCGCGCCGCCGTGATCGGCGCGAGGTCCTTGCGGTCTGCGCGGCTGACGCCGCGTGTATGGACTCCAGGGAATAGGTTGAACATAGAGCCGTCGCTTTTAGCCGCTAAAACCGCGCCCCTCAAGTGTCAATGAAAATTCATCCGATGCGCGTCTGCGGGTCATTCCCCCTCTCTCTTGGCGTCAAAACACGCCGTGCCTTGATAGGCGCGACAGTCCATGCGGTATCGACAGAGTTCTTCTTCGCACGACCTTGACACTTGAGGGGCAGCAGCGAGATCGCTGCGGCGAGAAATTTTAGCGGCTAAAATTTTTTCGCGCTGGCCTCGCCATCCCGGTGTTTAGCCGGCCCAAGCGAAGCGTAGAGCATTCCATCTGGCGTCGTGCGATATGAAGGCCAGCGGGTTCCGCACGTACCCGAGCAGATCATCAGACGCAACAGCCGCGCGATAAGAGCTTTCGTGCTCCAGCCGGCTAAGTTCCATGTCAGCTAAATGGTTCGCCAAGAGATCGCGAATGCCCAGGCTGGCCAATTCACTTTGCACCGCTGCGTCTTCCAGGCACATATGCATGCATCGATATGCGCCGACACCATCTACGTCGGATGGAGCAACGGCGTTCATGTGTTGATGTAATCGGTAAAAGGCGATGGCTTCCGTCAAATGGCGAAGCGTGAGTGCTTCACAGTAGGCGTTAGCAAGTAGCAATTCGCCCTCGAATTCCCTCAGCGCGGAACCAAAGGTTCTTTCGTCGCCAATCTCCCCTTCGATTTCAGACCAGATGCGGTCATCGAGCGCTGGACCGAGGTTGGTCAAGCGACTTCGGCACCGTGGCCATAGCTGGCGCGCATCGCCCCACAACGCACACCAGAGTTCGGCAGGTCCGTCGCCATACAGACAAGACACATCACTGTCGAGGCGCGACAGCAGTTGCAGTTGTTGAGGCGACAGCGGTCGGCCTCCGCTGAAATTCAAGCGCCATTTTCCTGACGCCTGCGTATCCATGCCGGTGTGTTTGTCGAACCACCCGGCAAACTGATGCGGATTCTCGGCTCCGACTCGACGGGCCAGCTCGTGCATGAGCGCCACCGAGCGCATGCGGCCGCGCAACTGCTCAGTCATGGTGCGTGTCGGTCGGGCCATAGGGCAAATAGTCCTAGTAAGAAAACACGATGTTCTTCGCACTGCCATCTTACCCCTGTCTGCCCAAGAATTCACACATGAACATCAGTCAATCAGCATTAGGCCAAGTGTGTGAATTCGACATTCGAAATTCTGAAAGAGCAATACGGAGTGGTCATGACGCTCGAACAAGTCGCGGCGACATTGAGCCGCAAGCCGGAGGGGCTGCGAATGGCTCTGCTCAAGCCCAAAGAAGCATGGGCGCGCGAGATGAATGACCGTAAGGTCTATATCGGGCGACGGATGTACTTTCAAACCAAGGATGTTGCCGCGCTATTGGACGGCGACCTTGCCATCGGAGAAAAGAGCAATGAAGCGAATCGTCATTCAGGTAACTGACGAAACGGCTACGAATTTGCGTGCATTGGTCGCCCGTTGCACCGATGAACACAATCGGCGGGACGGGTTTACAAGTCACGGGATTCTGACTGTTTCGGTGCTGCTTGCCATGTTGGCCGAGGATGCCGGCATGGTTGTAAGTCGGCCTGGAAGTTGGGAGGGATCGAATATGGCTCAAGTTTTCCAGTCGCACGGCTACGATGTTTAATCCAACGAAAAGCCTATCCGAACGGATCGCCGACAACACGCTGAAAAACAGCGCGGGTCGAAATGACAGAAATCGTGCGGCATTCATATTGGTTCGCGGTGACGTTTCGAAAGCCGTCGATGATGGCTATTCACTGCTGTCCATTTGGGAAACGCTCCATGAAGAGGGGCGTATCCCATACACCTACCAGACGTTTCGCCGCTATGCACGGCTCTTGCTCCCAGCTCGGCCTGGTAGGTCACAAAAGTGGACAAGCAAATGATCGCGCTTCGTTCAATTGTCGCCATCGCATCCATCAAAACCATGCGCACCATCGTTCATGGCGTTGTACCTCTGTTCCTGCTTCTTTCAATCGCAAGAAGAACGCTTAAAGACATGAGGGCGTTCGATGCCGCGATGGTGGGTCAGTGCGAAAAGCACGGTGGATTACGGGGCAGGATATGTGAAGTACATGTACCGGCAAGCCGGTTCATGTTCTTCACTCTCCCTTATTCGCACCTGCGGCGCTCAACGGGAATCCTGCCCTGCGGGGCTATCGGCTGCCGCCGATTCAGGGGGACGCCATGAACGAGAAGAGGCCAACCAGGAAGGGCAGCACGCCCATCTATGTGTGGGTGACGCCTGACGAGAAGAGCGAGATCGAGGCGCTGGCCCAGGCGACCGGGCACAAGACCTCCGCCTACCTGCGCAATATCGGTCTTGGCTATCCGCTGAAAAGCATTCTGGACCACAAGCGGGTTGAAGAGCTTGCCAGGATTAACGGCGACCTTGGCCGCTTGGGCGGGCTATTGAAGCTCTGGCTGACCAACGACAGGCGAACGGCGCAATTCGGCGAATCAACCATTAGTGCCCTGTTATCCAAGATCGAGAAAACGCAAGACGAAATGCATGAAGTCATGCGAGCCGTGGTCATGCCCAGGACGTAGCAGGGTTCCATTTTCAACCAAGGAGAAGTGATTATGAATAAGTTTGGCAAGAAGACTTTAGCCGCTAAAGTCGCTCTCGTGATGGCCCTTGCCGGCCTTCCTGGCGTCATACCTCAAGCGTATGCGGGCATCCCGGTTATCGACGGTGCGAACCTCTCGCAAAACATCGTGACCGCGCTGCAAAGCGTGTCCGCCGTTTTGCAGCAGATTCAGCAGTACGAAACTCAGTTGCAGCAGTATCAAAACATGCTGCAAAACACGGCCGCGCCGGCGGCCTACATTTGGGATCAGGCGCAGGCGACTATCAACGGGTTGCTGACTGCCACCAATACACTGAGTTACTACCAGAACCAGCTCGGCAGCATCGATGCCTACCTCGGCAAGTTCCAGGACGTGAACTACTACCGGGCGTCGCCGTGCTTCACGGGGCAAGGCTGTAGTGCCGCCGACATGGCCGCGCTGGCGAGCAATCAGCAGCTTGCATCGCAGTCGCAGAAGAAGGCCAACGACGCCATCTTTCAGGGGCTGAAGTTGCAGCAAACGAACCTGCAAAACGATGCCTCCACGCTGGCGAATTTGCAATCGTCAGCCCAAGGAGCCAGCGGTCAAATGCAAGCCATCGGCTATGCCAATCAGCTTGCCAGCCAACAAGCAAATCAACTGCTGCAAATCCGTAGCCTGCTGATGGTTCAACAAAATGCCATGGCGACCAAGATGCAGGCCGATGCGGACAGGGAGGCCCAGCAAACCGCCGCGCACAACACGTCGAGTCAGGATCGTATCGGCACGACCGGCAACGCCACCAACTGGCTCAACTTGATCCACTGACCGGAGGCGCCCCCCATGCACGTCAAGAAACTCAAGCTTGTGGCGGCTGCCGTTATCGCGGCGCTTCTGGCTTCCGGGTGCGGTCGACGTGAGCTTGACTGCAAGGCCCCGCGCGATCAGGACGAGCGGCAGCAGTGCGCGCACAAGGCTTCGACGGAAGATCGAATCACGCCGACCGAGAAGCCCAAGAACTGGCTCGACCTGACCAATCCGAAGAGGTAACGCCATGCAGCGAAGCAAAACATTGATCCTCGTCGGCGCGGCCCTGGTGCTCTACTCGACCGGCGCGGCGGCTCAACTCACGAACCAGGGGATGCTTGACCAGGTGGTGAACCAGTTCGCCACGAAGGCCGCGAGCTGGCAAACCGTGGTGATGAATGCGGCCACCTGGCTGTTCTGGACGCTGGGCACGATTTCCCTGGTGTGGACCGGCGGCATGATGGTCTTGCGCAAGGCCGACATTGGCGAGTTCTTCGCCGAATTCGTGCGCTTCATTTTGTTCTTCGGCTTCTTCCTGTGGCTGCTGCGGAACGGGCCTACGTTCGCGTCGTCGATCATCCAGTCCTTACAGCAGCTCGGTGAGCAAGCGTCCGGCACAGCATCGGTTACTCCGTCCGGCATCGTTGACATCGGCTTCATGATCTGGAAGCAGGCCATCACGAACCTGTCCATTTGGAGTCCCGTCGATAGCTTCGTCGGCACGCTCCTGAGCGCCGCCATCATGTTGCTGCTCGCGGCCGTCGCCGTGAACATGCTGCTGATTTTGGTTTCGGCCTGGATACTGATGTACGCGGGAATCTTCTTCCTCGGCTTCGGCGGCTCGCGGTGGACGTCGGACATGGCGATCAACTACTACAAGACCGTCCTGGGCGTGGCCGTGCAGCTCTTCGCCATGGTGCTGCTGGTCGGCATCGGCAACGACCTGTTGACGGGCTTCTATGCGCAGATGAACACCGGGACGCTCAATTTCCAGGAGCTGGGCGTGATGCTGGTTTTCTGCTTCGCCTTGCTGATGCTGGTCAACAAGGTGCCTGGCCTGCTGTCCGGGGTCATCACTGGCGCAGGCGTCGGACATGCCGGCATCGGTAACTTCGGAGCAGGAGCGATTGCCGGCGCGGCGATGGGCGCGGCCGGCATGGCTACAACGGCCGCAGGTATGGCCGGCGCTGCCATGATGGGCGGTGCGCAGAGTATTGCCGGTGGAGCGCAGGCGATCATGGCGGCCTTCTCCAAGGCAAACGCTTCGGAGAGTGGTGGCGGCAGCAGCCCAGGTATGGGCGACCTGATGAGCGCGGCCGGTGGTGCCGGCGGCGGCTCTGGCGGCGACAGCAGCGGCGGTAGTGCCCTGGCCTCGGCGATGGGTGATTCGGGAGGCGGCACGACTCAGGCGACGGGCGGCAGTTCGTCAGGCGCGGCACCTGGTGAAGTCAAGTCGGGTAGCTCACGCGCGGCGGCGGTGGCGGCCAAGGTCGGCAGGGTTGCCGCAGGCACGGCCACGAACCTGGCGCAAGGCTCCTGGGACGTTGCCAAGGCCAAGGCCGGCTCGATCAAGGATGCCGCGATGGATCGCATCGGCGAGACCACGGGCGGCAAGATCGCGGCGGCGATCAAGGCCAGGGACAACCAGGAGCCGGCATTCGGTGGCGACAGTCTGAGCGGGACGAGCGATGAGGTCTCGGCTTTCGTCAACAAGGCACAAGGCGGCACCGGAGAGCAAAGCCACGATGCAAACGTGCCGCCCAGCGCCGGCAGCAGCGATTCAAGCACCAAGTCTGTTTTCGATTGACGCCAGGAGGAATGACCCATGAATACCGTTATCACGAGTGAACGAGTCAAGCAGTACGCCGAGGTCTTGCGCGACATGCTGGTGGTGGCTGAGGCCCAAACGCAAGGCAAGGTGCGCCGGCCTCGGCGCGAGGTCGTTGATCTTCTCGATGCGATGACCAGCGCCTGCGTCATGCTGAACTGCCAAGTGAACGGCGGGCCGCAGCCTCGGCAACACGATATCGCGTCGATCAAACAGCAAGCCGCTCGACTGATTGTAGGAGCGGCGCAATGAACGCCCCGAACAACCGCGCCGAAAGTCAAGAACAGGAGGAACCCGCATTCCTGGACGATGAAGGCCCGAACGCGGAAATTCCTCCATTCATCACCACGACCAACGCCCGCGAGCTGTATGGCCTACGTGACGGTGAAACTGTTGCCGAGGCGATTGTGAGAGTCCGCGATGAATTGAAGGCTGATCCAACCCGTGCCATCACCGCTGACCATGTTCGTGAACGCTTGGCATCTGAGCACGCCAGGAGACAAGGCGCGAAGAAAATCGCAACCATCGATGAAATGAACGAAGCCGCTGCCGCTGATTGGGCTGGTGAAATCGAGGTGGACAAGCTTCCAAACTTTGACGCTGATAAGGAGGGGGCGTGAGACAAAGCGCCGCCATCAGCGCTGCCGTTCCAGTAGCCGTAAAGGTCGAAGCGAAAGCCATCCTTGCCGCCCACGGCGTTGGCATGGCCTGGCTGCTGCGCGAGTTCCTGGCCCGCGTGGCCGCACGCGATGCCGAAACACTGGCCTGGCTCGACGCAGCCAAGCGATGAACCGCCCGCACTACACGATGGGCGAGTTGCTGGGGTAAGAATAATATTCTTCTTATTCTTCTTACTTGCATGGCCGCCCATCCGAGCGCGCCAAGAAAGGCAGTTGAGCCTATGGAATCTGAGTCTTTCGCCAGCGTGTGGGACGCCATCGAGGCCGCGCCAGAGGCCGCAGCCGAATTGAAGCGACGCTCGGCCGTGATGATGGCGCTGCAAGAACATATCGCCAGCGTCGGCATGACCGAGCTGGAAGCCGCCAAGTTGCTGGGAGTGGAACCGGGGAGGGCTTCTGACCTCGTGCAAGGCAAGTTCAGCGCGTTTGGCCTTGATGAGTTGGTGCGTATGGCGCTGACTGCCGGCCTGCCCCTCGACCAGGAGCGGCATACCTAATGTGAGTGATCTGGCGCAGTTGGCCGCCGTACTCGGTATGCGCCTGGTTGCCCGTCCCGTGCATGCCGTGGCCAGATGCCAGCGGATTCATCGGCACCTGAAGGGCGGCCTTGCGCCTGTTCAGGTGCCTGGTTGCATTGATCGTTCATAAAACGGTGGTTTTCTGGACTCGACCAGGTTGCATGCTAACTGGCTGTCTGTAAGCTCCAAATCTGTTAAAATTCCCATCAATTTTTCAACGTCCGGTAACTGTCAATGAATCAACGGATTGGCTATGCCCGCGTTTCGACAGATGACCAGAACCTGGACCTGCAGCGCGACGCGTTGCGCATGGCTGGTGTCGGCTCCGTCTACGAAGAGGCTGCGAGCGGAAAGACGGCTGCTCGACAGGAGCTTGGCCAGTGTCTGAAGGCCCTGCGAGCAGGAGACACCCTCGTGGTGTGGAGACTGGATAGGCTTGGGCGTAGCCTGCCGGACCTTGTCCAGATCGTGGCGGACTTGGAGGAAAAGGGGATTGGCTTCGAAAGCATCACCGAGAAGATCGAGACCGGTAGTGCGACAGGCAAGCTGGTCTTCCATGTATTCGCAGCGTTGGCAGAGTTCGAGCGCAATCTGATTCGGGAGCGAACCCAGGCTGGGTTGGTCGCTGCTCGAGCACGTGGCCGCGCTGGAGGACGTAAACCGAAGCTGGATGAACGACAAATTAGGGAGATCAAGCGCCTGATGTCTGATCCGACCATCCCAGTTGGTCAGATCGCAGAACGCTACAAAGTCTCACGGACAACCATTTATAAGGTGGCTCCCCGTGGTGGCGTTTTGGTTGGTGATTCCCAGCCGAGCACAAGCGGGAAGAAGTCACATGGGCAAGATATTGCATGAACGCAGTTGAAATCGAGCAGGCCATCTCAGACCTAGCCCTCCAGCCCTTCGACGCGACTGAGTTCCCCTATGCCTTCCTGGCCGCCTTCGGCAACAAGGAAGTCACGCTCAAGCGCCTGCGCAGCGGCAACAACAACACATCCGACCTGCCGGGTGGCGTCCTGCTGCGCAACAACATCCACATCGCCACCTGCGACGCGGGCAACGTCAGCGAGACCTTCACCGCCTTGCTGGCGAGCAGCGGCACCATTAAGGGCAAGGCCAAATTCGTGCTCGCCACTGATGGACAGACCCTGGAAGCCCAAGAGCTGGCCAGCGGCGAAACCGTTGCCTGTGCTTTTGAGGGCTTCCCGAACCACTTCGGCTTTCTGCTGCCACTGGCCGGTATCTCCACCATCAAGGAGATCAAGGACAACCCCATCGACGTGCGCGCCACGGGTCGGCTGAACAAGCTGTACGTCGAGCTGCTGCGCGAGAATCCGGCTTGGGCCAAGGACGAGCGGCGCAGCGACATGAATCACTTCATGGCGCGCCTGGTGTTCTGCTTCTTTGCCGAAGACACCGGGATATTCAGCGACACGGGCCTGTTCACCCAGACGGTGGACCGCTGGAGCGAACGCAACGGAAGCAACACCCATGAGGTACTGTCCGAAATCTTTAGGGCCATGAACATCAAGCCCTCGGAACGAGGCACCGCCACGCCCCGCCTGCCGGCCTGGGCCAATGCCTTCCCCTATGTGAACGGTGGGCTGTTCTCGGGTAGTACCGAGGTGCCGCGCTTCACCCAAATGGCGCGTACCTACCTTTTGCACGCGGGGTCGCTGAACTGGCGCGAGATCAACCCCGACATCTTCGGTAGCATGATCCAGGCGGTGGCCGACGATGAAGAGCGCGGCGCCTTGGGCATGCACTACACCAGCGTGCCCAACATCCTGAAGGTGTTGAACCCGCTGTTCCTTGACGACCTGCGCGCCGCACTGCTTGATGCCGGCGACAACGAGCGCAAGCTCCTGAACCTGCGCAAGCGCATGGCCCGCATTCGGGTGTTTGACCCTGCCTGTGGCTCGGGCAACTTTCTGGTCATTGCCTATAAGCAGATGCGCGAGATCGAGGCCGAGATCAACCGCCGCAGAGGCGAGGCGCACCAGGGCAGCGAAATTCCGCTAACCAACTTCCGGGGCATCGAGCTGCGGGACTTTCCGGCCGAGATTGCCCGCCTGGCGCTGATCATTGCCGAGTTCCAGTGTGACGTGCTGTATCGCGGACAGAAGGATGCCCTCGCCGAATTCCTGCCGCTGGATGCACAAAACTGGATTGTTTGCGGCAATGCTCTCAGGCTTGATTGGGAGAGTATTTGCCCCCCGACGGGCACTACTGTGAAAGTCTTGGCGGACGATCTATTTGGCACTCCCATTAACAAAACTGAAATCCACTTTGAGAACGAAGGTGGTGAAACCTATCTTTGCGGCAATCCCCCATATCTGGGTAGCCAATGGCGAAGTGCCGAACAGCAAGCTGACATGCAAGCAGTCTTCTCTGCTCACACGGATTCCTATCGGGACCTTGATTATGTCGCCGCATGGTTTCTCAAGGCTGCTGAGTATGGGCGCCGCGTGGAATGCGCCGCTGCATTTGTTGCCACAAAATCCATTAACCAGGGGCGCCAGGTCGCAATGCTATGGCCACATATCTTTTCCCGTGGCTTCTCCATCTACTTTGCCCACCGGCCCTTCGCATGGAAAAACATGGCCGCAAACAATGCGGGCGTAACGGTCGTCATCGTTGGAATCAGGAACTCTCCGGTGTCGGAGCGCTACATTTTCGATCAAGAGACAAAGAAGAATGCGAAAAATATCAATGCGTATCTGCTGGATGCTCAAGATGTAATCGTTTCACAACTGAGTAGATCGATCAGCGGCTTGCCGACTATGGATTACGGAAACAAGCCGGCCGATGGGGGGCACCTCATTCTTTCTCACGACGAGAAAAATGCGCTTGTTGCTGAATACCCAGAATCAGCAAGTATTCTGAAAAAATTGATCGGCTCTCGTGAATTTACATCCTCTAGTCATCGGTGGTGCCTTTGGATTGAAGATGTCAAACTACCCTTGGCAAAAAGCATCCCCCCTATTGCCGAGCGTTTGGCGGCCGTAAGAGCTGCAAGATTGTCAAGTAAAGGCAAGCAATCGCAGGATAAGGCTGAAAAACCTCACCGGTTTGTTTATACCCCCCACAAAGATACAGTCGCATTGGTTGTCCCCAGTATTACCAGCGAAAACAGGGAGTATCTTCCTGTCGGTTTGGCAGATGCTAATACCGTGGTCTCAAATAAGGCGGCGGTTATATATGACCCGCCTTTGTGGACGCTTAGCATAGTGGCAAGCCGATTGCATACTCAATGGATCGGTACGGTTTGCGTCCGCATGAGAACCGATTTCTCCTATTCGAATACCCTTGGTTGGAATACATTTCCAGTGCCGCCGCTTACCGAGCAGAATAGGGCCGACTTGGCCGCTTGCGCTGAAGCCATATTACTGGCCCGGGAAGTACATTTCCCTGCCACCATTGCCGACCTGTACGACCCGGAGAGCATGCCGGACAACCTGCGTCACGCCCACGAGTGCAACGATGAGGTGCTGGAGCGCATTTACATCGGCCGCCGCTTCAAGAACGACACTGAGCGTCTGGAAAAGCTGTTTGAGCTTTATACGAAGATGACGGCCGCAGAAAAGAGCAAGCCTGCCACGAAGGCAGCCAAGGGAAGGAAGAAAACATCATGAGCGACCACGCCAGCAACCCGACCAACGCCTACACCGTGCCGTCGGTTTCCATCACCACGGCACGCACTGGCGTATCCAGCAGGGCCAACGAACTGGGCATGCGCGCCATGCAGGAGCGGGCCTATGCCAAGCGAGGCGAGCAATACCTGCTGATCAAGTCGCCGCCAGCTTCGGGAAAGAGCCGTGCCCTGATGTTCATCGCATTGGACAAGCTGAACAACCAGGGATTGCAACAGGCCATCGTGGTGGTTCCCGAGCGTTCCATCGGGGGCAGCTTTGCCGATGAGCCCTTGAGCCGCTTCGGCTTCTTTTGGGACTGGCGCGTCGCCCCGCAGTGGAACCTGTGCAATGCTCCAGGCGGCGACGAACCACGCGGGGCCAAGTCCAAGGTGGATGCGCTGCGTCAGTTCCTGGCCAGCAGCGACGAGGCTTTGGTCTGCACGCACGCCACATTCCGCTTCGCGGTGGAAGAGCTGGGCATTGCAGCCTTCGACAACCGCTTGATCGCCATAGACGAGTTCCATCATGTCTCCAGCAACCCGGACAACGTGCTGGGCAGTCAGTTGGGTGCCTTCATCGCTCGGGACAAGGTGCACCTGGTGGCCATGACGGGTTCCTACTTCCGGGGTGACAGCGAAGCCGTGCTGGGCCCGGCCGATGAATCGAAGTTCGAGACGGTGACCTACACGTACTATGAGCAGCTCAACGGCTACCAGTGGCTCAAGTCGCTGGACATCGGCTACTTCTTCTATACCGGCCCCTATATGGATGCCGTCACCAAGGTGCTCGACCCGGCTCTGAAGACCATCGTCCACATCCCGAACGTCAACGCGCGCGAAAGCCTGAAGGACAAGCAGCGCGAGGTGGACGAGATCATGCACGGCCTGGGCGATTGGAGGGGTGTAGCCCCCGACACCGGTTTCCACCTGGTGGCAGCCAAAGACGGCCGCATCTTGAAGGTGGCTGACCTGGTGGACGACAGCGACCCCGCGCGGCGCACCCGCGTGCTGGGCGCCCTGAAAGACCCCGCGCACAAGGAAGACCGCGACCATGTGGACGTGATCATCGCGTTGGGCATGGCCAAGGAAGGCTTCGACTGGATCTGGTGCGAACACGCGCTGACCATCGGCTACCGCAGCAGCCTAACCGAGATCGTGCAGATTATCGGCCGCGCCACTCGCGACGCCAAAGGCAAGGAACGGTCGCGCTTCACCAATCTGATCGCCGAGCCGACTGCCGAGCAGTCCGCGGTGACCGAGGCGGTGAACGACATGCTCAAGGCCATCTCGGCCAGCCTGCTGATGGAGCAAGTGCTGGCCCCGCGCTATGAGTTCACGCCCAAGAATGCCGGTGCCCAGGAGGGCTTCGTCTACAACGGTGGCGAGGGCTACCAAGAAGGCCGCACGAACGTCGGCGTGAACGAAGCCACCGGCCAGTACCACGTCGAAATCAACGGCCTGGCCAAGCCAGAGACGCCTGAAGCCACCCGCATCTGCAAGGAAGACTTGAACGAGGTAGTCACCAGCTTCTTGCAGGACAAGACGGCGCTGGAGCGCGGCTTGTTCGATAAGGAAAACACCTTGCCCGAAGAGCTGACGCAACTGCGCATGGGCAAGATCGTGCGCGAGCGCTACCCCGAGCTGAGCGAAGGCGACCAGGAGGCGATTCGGCAACACGCCATCGCTGCCATGAACATCACTCAGCAAGCCAAGTTGGCCCTGGCCCAGGCCGACGCCGCAGGCGGCACCACGGTGCAAGGCAGCACGGCGCTGCTGGACGGTGTGCGCAAGTTCGTCAACGTACGCGACCTGGACATCGATCTGATCGACCGAATTAACCCCTTCGATGCGGCCTATGCCGTGCTTGCCAAGGCGATGGACGAGAAGTCACTGCGCCAAGTGCAGGCCGCCATTGCGGCGAAGAAGGTGAGCATCCCCGAGGAAGAGGCCCGAGAACTGTCGAAACGCGCCTTGCAGTTCAAGAACGAGCGGGGCCGCTTGCCGGACATCAACTCGGCGGACGCCTGGGAGAAGCGCATGGCCGAAGGCGTGGCCGCCTTCGCGCGCTATCGCGCACAGGCAAAGGCGGCGCAAGCCCAGGGAGGCATCGCCAATGGCTGACATGGACGATGACGACCTGCTGGATGCGCTGGGCGTTGAAGTTGCCCCACTGAAGGAATCCAGCCGCACTCCGCGTGAGGAACGCATTGTCGCGGGCTTTGAAGACATCCTGCGCTTTCACCAGGCCCATGGACATGCACCGCAGCACGGCGAAGGCCGGGACATCTTCGAGCGCCTGTATGCCGTGCGGTTGGACCAGTTGCGCAAGCTGCCGGAGGCGCATGCCCTGCTGGCCACACTAGACGAGCCGGGCTTGCTTTCGGGCGCCTCCACCACTGTGCCCGATGTCGATGACCTCGATGAAGACGCACTGCTGGCCGAATTGGGGGGCGGAGATCCTGTCCCTTCCGATGACGACATCACGGTGCTTCGGCATGTGCGATCCAGCGTGGAAAAGCGCGCGGCAGAAGAGGTCGCAGACCGCTTGCCCTGCCGAGATTTCGAGACTTTCGAGCCGCTGTTTGAGAAGGTGGAGCAGGAGCTGAAGACCGGCCTGCGCAAGGCTCTGCGCTTTGGCCGCGACACCAGCGTGGCCGATGGCAATTTCTTCATTCTCGGCGGCCAAATCGCCTACGTGGCCGAGGTCGGTGACACCATCAAGGCCCCGAATGGAGAGAGCGATGCACGCTTGCGGGTTATCTACGCCAACGGCACCGAGAGCAACTTGCTCCGTAGATCCCTGCAACGCGCCCTCTACAAGGACGACACCGGCCGGCGCCTATCCGACCACGACATGGGGCCGCTGTTCGGCGGCGAGGCCGAACCCAATGACATCGAGTCCGGCACGATCTACGTGCTGCGCAGCAAGTCCGATCACCCGTTCGTAGCAGCGCACCGCGAGTTGATTCACAAGATCGGGGTGACGGGCGGCAAGGTGGAGACACGCATCGCCGGCTCGGACAAAGACGCCACCTATTTGCTAGCCGATGTCGAGGTCGTCGCAACCTACAAGCTGCACAACCTGAACCGGGTGAAGCTGGAGGCCATCTTTCACCGGCTGTTCGGGGCGGCGCAGATTGACCTGACCATTGACGATCGCTTTGGGTATCCTGTCAAGCCAAAGGAATGGTTTCTGGTACCGCTCAATGTAATCGACGAAGCGGTTCGGCGTACTCATGACGGCTCGATTACAGAGGTTGTCTACGATCCGAAGACGGCTCGACTTGTGAGCTACGCGCAGATACCCCACAAGGATGGGCAATGATGAAAAGTCTCCCGGTAAAACAGTCAGAAACTCGATCGGCCGTCTTCACGGAGGGGGCGCGGTGGGTTCGCGCAGACTTTCATTTGCACACCCGCGCCGATCGCGAATTCAAGTACACGGGTGATGAAAGCTTCTACAACAGCAGCTTTGTGGATGCGTTGGAGAAGGCGGGCGTCTCGCTTGGCGTCATCACCAATCACAACAAATTCGACTACACAGAGTTCAAAGCGCTTCGCAAGACCGCACAAAAGAAGGGTATTGAATTGCTGCCGGGCGTGGAGCTGTCAGTCAATGATGGGGCCAATGGCATCCACACTCTGGTCGTTTTTTCCGACGATTGGCTGGCTGATGGGAACGACCATATCAACCCCTTTTTGAGTGTCGCTTTCGAAGGGAAAATACCCGCTCAGTATGAACAGGAAAACGGACGGTCATCGCTTTCGCTCTTAGAAACCATCAAAAAGCTGGAAAGCTACCACCGCGAATTTTTCCTCGTCTTTGCCCATGTTGAAGCTCCAAGCGGACTTTGGGCTGAGCTGGACGGCGGACGCCTTTCTGAGCTGGGTCAGAATGAGTTCTTCCGGCGCCGTACTTTGGGTTTTCAGAAGGTTCGTACTTACAACAAGCTGCAAGAAAAAAACAAGCCGTGCCGGACTAAAGTTCAGCAGCATCTCAATGATTGGTACCCCGCTGAGCTTGAAGGCAGTGATCCCAAGTCCATTGACGAGATCGGTCGGGGCAAAACCTGCTATCTCAAGCTGGGCGAATTGTCCTTCGAGGCGGTCAAGTTCGCCTTGAGCGATCCCGCTGCGCGGGTAGCCATGGAGCCGCCCAAGCATCAGGCGTCGTACATCCGCAGCATTCACTTCGACGGGGGCATCCTCGACGGACAAACGCTGCATTTCTCTTCCGAACTCAACACCCTGATCGGCATCCGGGGCAGCGGCAAGTCATCCATCCTTGAGGCGGTGCGCTACGCCCTCGATATTCCACGAGGCGAAAAAGCGCTGGACACCAAGTACAAGGATGAGTTGATCCGCCACACCCTCGGTAGTGGCGGCAAGGTGACGCTGACGGCCTGCGATGTGTATGGGCAGGAATTCACCATTTCCCGCATCTTCCGCGAAGCGCCGAACGTCTACCTGGGCGGCAAGTTGCAGCCCGGCGTGTCAATCCGCGAGACCGTACTGCGCCGCCCGATCTACTTTGGGCAAAAGGACCTCTCCAGCACCGGCGAAGGCTTCGAGACTGACTTGGTGGACAAGCTGGTTGGCGAGAAACTGCGTGTGCAGCGTGACGAAATCGAGGCCCAACGCCAGCGCGTGCGCGACGCTGCTCAACGCTGGCTCAAGCTCAGCAACACGGCCGAACAGAAGCGCGACTTCGAGACTCAACTCAACGATGCTAACTTCCGTCTGACCAAGTTCGCGGAGCACGGCGTCGCCGACAAGCTCCAAAAGCGCCTTGGCTTCCAGCAGGACGCTACTGCGCTGGCACGCATGAAGGAGCGGGCGGACGACTTCATTCGCGCACTAGGGCAAGTGATCGCCGAACACGAAGACGAGTTGCGCAACGTCACGAGCTACGTGTCCAAGCAAAACCCGGATTTCTTCACGGCCTACTACGCCGAGTTCTCCAACCTCGTCGCCAAGGTCGATCAGCTCAAGCAGATCGAGAAAGACGGACGCGCCATTGTGGGTCGCCTCAAGACCAAACAGGGTGAATTTGAAGGTGCAAGCAGGAGCCTTCAGGAAGAGTTTGCGCAGATCGAGCGGCAACTGGCCCAGGATCTCAAGCAAACTGGCATGACGGCCATTCAACCGGACGACTTCCTGGCCCAGCAGCAGCGTAAGACTAAGGCGGAGCAAATGCTTCAGGCGCTGGCAAAGCAGGAATCACAGCAGACCAACATCCGCGACGCACTGTTTGCCGAGATCGACAAGCTCAACGAACTCTGGCTACGTGAGTTCAACACCATCAAGATGGAGCTGGACCGCGTGAACGCTGGCCACACCGCCTTGCAGATCGAAGCCGACTTCAAGGGCGACAAGGAAGCCGCCATCAGCTTCATGCAGCAGCTCTTCAAGGGCAGCAACATCCGTGAAACCACGCTGCGCGCAGTGATGGAGGACTATGCCGACTTCGGCGGGCTGCTGCGCGCCATGCCTGAGGCGCTATGGGTCAAGGCCAGCAGCAGCATTGAGGTCTTCGAGAAGACCTTTATGCGGAACTTGACCGAGTTCGTCACTTGGCAGGTTCCTAACCGTTTCGTCATACGCTATCGCGGCAAGGAGCTGAAGCACCACTCACTAGGGCAGAGAGCTTCTGCGCTGCTGTTGTACGTGCTCAGCCAGCGGCAGAACGACGTAATCATCATCGACCAGCCAGAAGACGATCTGGACAACCAGACCATCTACGATGACGTGATCAAGCTGCTGCGCGATATGAAGCCTCACGCCCAGTTCATTTTCGCTACCCACAACGCCAATTTCCCGGTGCTGGGTGACGCTGAGCAGGTGCACGCCTGCCAGTACCAAGATGAAAGGGTCAACGTGGAAAGCGGCAGTATCGACGCCCGCCCGGTTCAGGACGCCATCATCAACATCATGGAAGGAGGCCAGGAAGCCTTCAACCGTCGCAAAGAGGTCTACAACCTATGGAAACCACAGAGCTGATCGACCTGCTCAGCCGGGGCGAGGACAGCCGGCAGCAGTTCAAGGCGGACATGACCAATGCCGATGCCTTGGCGGCAGAGATCGTGGCCTTCTGCAACACCGCTGGCGGGTGCATCTTCATCGGTGTGAACGACGACAGTTCGGTACGGGGTCTGTCCGGAGCCGACGTTGCCCGTCTCAACCAGCTCATCGCCAACGCAGCCTCACAGGTTGTGCGTCCCGCCGTAAACCCGCTCACGGAAAACGTGCCACACCCAAATGGCACGGTGATGGTGGTCTCCATTCCAGAGGGCGTCAACAAGCCCTACATGGACAAGAACGGCACCATCTGGGTGAAGAACGGTTCAGACAAGCGCCGCGCAACGTCGCGCGAGGAACTGCAGCGTCTGTTCCAGCAGGCGGGTTTGGTGCATGCTGATGAAACGCCCGTGGCGGGCTTGAGTGCTGGCGATGTGGACATGCCCTATTTCGAAGGGTTCTTCGAGCAGCAATTCGGCGAGCCGCTAGCCCAACATAACCAGCCGCTGCCGCAGTTGCTTAGCAATATGAACCTGATGAACCAGGGGCAGCTCAATGTGGCTGGCAGCCTGCTGTTCGCCAGGGCACCGCAGTACGCGCTTCCTGCTTTCATCGTCAAGGCTGTAGCCTTTGTCGGCACGCAGATCGAGGACGAACGCTACATCGACAGTCGCGATATTACCGGCAAGCTGGCCGATGTTTTCCAGCAGACTCTGGGTTTCATCATCGCCAACACCCGCTCCACGCAGGGCGAGCAAGGTTTCAACTCGCAAGGCCAGGTCGAGATACCGCGCATCGTCTGGGAAGAGCTAATCGCCAACGCCCTCATACACCGCGACTACTTCGTCAGCGCCCCAGTGCGTGTACTGATATTTGTGGATCGGATCGAGATCATCAGCCCTGGACACCTCCCCAACAACCTAACCATTGAGAACATCAAGGCCGGCAACTCTAATATGCGCAACCCCATTCTGGCTTCTTTCGCGGCCAAGCTACTTCCTTATCGCGGGCTGGGCAGCGGCCTGCTGCGTTCACTGCGAGCATGGCCGCAGATCGAACTCATCGATGATCGTGCCGGCAATCTGTTCAAGGCCATCGTAGGGCGGCCCAGTGTGCTGGATGCGGCGGGAAAATCTGCCATAGATGAAGGGCGCGCCGGATGATTGTCTTAGGCATGGTATTTTTCATGGCATCGTCTATAGGAGTAGGTATGAAGTGCCTGTGGTTATTGGTGTTTTCTCGCTCGTTGATAATTGAGTGGGAATGAGCGAAGCGCCGGTCATGCTGGGCGACGAGTACTTCATGCGCGAGGCCATCTCCATGGCTCATGCCGCCGAGTGCCTGGGCGAAGTGCCGGTCGGGGCCGTCGTGGTGCTGGATGGTGAAATCGTCGGCCGTGGCTTCAACAGCCCGATCGGCGAAAGCGACCCCACGGCCCACGCGGAAATTGCCGCGCTGCGCGATGCTGCGCGCAATCTCGGTAACTACCGGCTCCCGGGTTGCGAACTGTTTGTGACGCTGGAGCCCTGCGCGATGTGCGCCGGGGCCATTCTTCATTCGCGCATCGCCCGGGTGATTTATGGCGCCCGCGACCCGAAGACCGGCGTTCATGGCAGCGTCGTTGATCTATTCGCGGTCGAGCGCCTGAACCACCATACCGAGATTACCGGGGGCATTCTTGCCGAGGAGTGTAGCGCCGTGCTTTCTGCATTTTTTGCCGAACGGCGCCGGAAGTCGCAGTGAAAATCCATATTTCAGTAGCCCGCCAACTGCTTACTCTGCTCGATGACAACGGGCAGACGATACGCGAATACGTGGTTTCCACCGGCAAGGCGGGCGTCGGGGAAATGTTCGGCAGTT
>ERZ795055.879-NODE-879-length-25778-cov-11.575011_pt1 | contig 25778 bp, 24 predicted proteins | sample MGYA00375139_ERZ795055 | MGnify/ENA primary metagenome ERZ795055 (study PRJEB30184, sample SAMN05720283) | anaerobic digester metagenome | isolation source: active sludge of municipal wastewater-treating anaerobic digesters | place: USA | collected 2015-01-23 ... | reverse complement strand
GGTTTTCGGCTTCGCCGAAAACCCAGCCCATACTATCTTTAAAGTGGCGGGCGGCGAAGCCGCCCGCCACTTCTATAAAAATAACTTTTTAAGTATACTGCTACATTGACTGCAACTTGGCATCAAAATACATTAGCGGGTGTTTCGGTTTTGTCGAAACACCCGCTAATTAATGATTTACAAAAACCACCTTTTTTTTACGGGATAATAAGTAAAATATAAAAAATTGGGGTTAATCTAATAATGATTCAAGTACGGAAGCATTTTGTCCCGCTAAATTATTTTCTCTGACTTTATGTCTATGAATATAAACTCGTAATGCTTCTCTAATTAATTCGCTTCTTGATCTTTGTTCATTGTCTGCCACGTTATCAATTTTGTTTAAAAATTCTTCGGGCATTGAAATTAATACTCTAGCCATTTTTTCCTCCTAATAAAACTCTCTGTAACTCTAATTTAAACTCTTTCATTTTGGTTATCCTGTAATAGTATTTGTTGTGTATTTAATATATAAAAAACGATTTTCTGTATAAAATTGCCATATTTGATATATATTTCAAAAATATTTTATATTTCTTAACATTTGTTCTATCAGAATGAGGCGTCAGTAACTTATTTTTTTGTATAAATTATGATATATTATCAAAATATTATTTAAAATTTAAACTTAATTATGGGCGCCTCTAAAAACAAAAGAATTTTATTGTTTATATCTACCCCCCTGCCCCCCTTCAAAGGGGGGAGAAATTTGTGGGTAGGGGCGAAGCCCCTACACCAAACCCCAACCAAATTTCATGAAAATTTCAAAAAATTGAGTTTTTAGAGGTGCCCTTATGAATAATCAAAATAAAATATTTTCCATAATACTTGCCGGAGGCAGCGGAAGCAGGCTTTGGCCCCTTAGTAGAGAACTTTATCCAAAACAGTTTTTAAGCTTCTCTCAAGAAAAAAGTCTTCTTCAGCTTACTTATGAAAGGCTGAAAAAGTTTACAAACGCAGAAAATATTATAACAATAACAAATGAGAAACATGCTCCAGGTATAAAATATCAAATCCAGGAGAAAGAACACAAAATTTTAGGGGAACCCCTTGCAAAAAATACCGCTCCTGCTCTTGCATTAGGCGTTCATTATATTCAACAAGCTTATTCTGACGCAAATGACCCCATTATAATTGTTGCGCCTTCTGATCATCTTATAAAAGATGAAAATAAGTTTATAGAAGCTGTTTTGCAAGGAGCTGAAATTGCAAAACAAGGATATATAATTACTTTTGGCATTAAACCGTCTGCTCCGGAAACCGGATATGGCTATATTAAAACTTTTTCCGATCAAAAAATCAACAAAACCGGACTTAAAACCGATTGTTTTAAAGAAAAACCCGATTATGCAACAGCTCTGGAATATGTAAAATCCGGCGATTATTTCTGGAACAGCGGAATTTTTATGTTTGCTCTTTCAACTATTCTTGCGGAATTTGAAACAAAAGAACCGGAAATAATTAATACAATTAGAGAAATTGATTTTAAAAACAAAAATTCGCTCAGGGAAAAATATGAACAATTATCTTCTATTTCAATTGATTACGCAATTATGGAAAAATCAGATAAAATTGTTCTTATCCCCGCTGAATTTGATTGGAATGATCTTGGTTCATGGGAAGCTATTTATGAAATTTCAGAAAAAACTAAGGATAATAACGTAATTAAAGGCGATATTCACGAGATTGACACTAAAAATTCCCTGATTTACAGCTCTTCAAGGTTTGTATCAACGATTGGAATTGAAAACGCAATAGTTGTGGAAACTGATGACGCTGTTCTTGTCTGCGACAGAAAAGATTGTCAGAAAGTTAAGGAAACTTTTGAATATCTTAAAAAAAGCGGCAGTGAATTGTATAATAACCATAAAACCCTTATATATGAATGGGGAAGTTGTAAAAATATCCTAAAAAACAATAAAACCTGCGTAAACAACATAATTATAAAAAAAGATGGAGTATTAAAGCTTGATTCCGCTGATAAAAATTCAAAACATTATTATATTACTGAAGGAACAGCTTTAATTAAACTGGGAAAAGAAGAAAAGGTTTTAACAGTCGGACAAAATATTGATATCGACGGGGGATTACAAGCTTCAATATTAAATTCCGGCGTTGAAGATTTAAAAATCATTGAAATATATTAAGGCGCCTCTATACCAATCAATTTAAAAAACCGTTAAATAAAAAAGATGGTTTTTGTAAATCCTTAATTAGCAGGTAACAAAAAGTTTTCAGGTTTTTATCTACCCAACCCCAACCCCTTCCCTTCAAAGGGAAGGGGCTTTTGTTGTTTGTTTGCCTCACTCGCTTCGCTCGTTCGGCAAAATTTAATAAGAGCTAATACCAAGTTGCAATCAAAAGAGTATTATTTTTTGATAAGGGTTTTGCCGGCTACGCCGGCAAAACCCTTATCAACTCTTCTTCCCCTCCCTTGGGGAGGGGGCAGGGGGAGGGAGATTTAATGCTACATTGATTGCAACTTGGTATAAAAGGGCTTGCTCGCCATTTTTACTGAAGTATTTTTTCGTTTTGAGGCATCATTTGCGCAATAATCTGTTTAATATATTCATTTGCGGAAATAGCCTCTTTTGTCTGAAATTCCCTTGCAATAACGCCAAAAACATTGACGTTATAATCTTCAAACTGCTTGCGGATTTTTCTTAAAGCGGACTTTCCGGCTTCAAGTCCTGTTAATAAAATTATTCCGTCAACGTACAAACTAACCATAAATGCGTCAGGAACAGCCATTGCCGGAGGAACATCCACAAAAACCCAGTCATATTTCTTCTTTAACTTTTTAATAAGTCCGCTAAAAGCGTCTGAATATAAAAATTCACAAGGATCAGGAACATTTCCGCTGTTTGGTATTATAAAAAAGTTTTCTGTTCCCGGAACTATCCGCGTGTACATATTAATTTTTTCCGAATCAAAATTTCCTGTTTCATGAATATTTTTTGCAATATTCATTAAAAGTTCCGCCAGGCTATATTCATGACTGATTTCAAACCCCATTTCCTTTGCTATGGATGGAGTTCTGAAATCAGCGTCAACCACCACAACAGATTGACCTGTTCTACTTAAACTATAAGCTAAATTCATAATTATTGTTGACCTGAACTTGGAAAAACCTGAAGAAGTAAACGCTATAGCATTTTTGTCTGAATTATATCCTTTTATTCTCATTGCGGAAACTATTTTTTGATATGCTAAAGAATAAAAAGAAGCTGTTTCTTCTATCGCAAACATTATATCCGGCTCGTCATACAGTTCTCTGTCAAGCCATGGAATAACTCCAAGCGCCGGCGCGTTTAATTCTTTTTCAAGCTCTTCAATATTATCATAGCCGTCTTTTGAAAATTCAGCGATAATAATAAATCCGGCGGCTAGAATTTTGAAAAACCATACAAACATAAAAATAAGCGGTAATCTTCCGGGGAAAGCGCAATTATTAGGTATTAAAGGACTCTCCAATATCGCTATATCACTTGTGGACCCTGCTTCCTGAATTTCAGCTTCCACTTGTTTTGTTTTTAAAATTTTGACGATTCCTTCTAAATTCTTTTCCTGTAATAAATAATTTGCAAAAACAAACTGATTTTTTAAAAAATCCTCATTGGTTGTTTGTTTTTCTACTCTGTTTATTTGTGATTCAATTATTTTATTTTTTACTATTAAAAGTTCTTTCTCGGCTTGTTCAAGCTTTTTATCAATAATCTCGAGATTTTTAACAAATTTTTCTTTTTTAAGGTCGGTTTTTAATTCTTTATATGTTGTAATTGCCGCTAATGCAATAGAATGAGCAATTTCCGGCTCGCTCCAGGACGCTGTAAGTTCTATTATGCCTGTATTTGGGTAATTACTTAAATTTATCGCTTTTTTTATCTTATTTATGCCTTCTTTTTCTTCATAATTTAATTTATATTTATCATTTATTGCATTCCACACTTTTTTAGAAAAATCATTTGAGCGTATAATCTGTTTTTGTGTCGCAAAGAGGTTTTTGTCCGAATCTGACAACAAAAGCTTTGCCGATGAATTATAAACAGGTTTAAAAATAAATACAGAATAAAAAATTCCTGAAATAAAACCTGAAAGTATAAATAAAAATATAATTTTTGAATTTCTCATTAAAATAGAAATTATTTTTTCGGGATTAAAAATTTTCAAAACCAATCTCCTGTAAAATACTTATTTACGAAATTTATTTCTGTTAGTCAGGATTTAATGCGAATTTGATTACATCAGAGCATTGCTTATCTGAACAGAAACGACCGGGTCTGTAAAAAACCGTTTTAATTTTGCTGTTAAAATATCTTTTATTTCATTCGTGTTAAACCCTGCAACTTTTACTTTTCCAATCGGATTTAAAATTATATATCCGTCGCATTTAACGGAAAGTTCATGTTGTATTAAGCCTGGAGCTCCAAAAATAAAAATATTAAGATTATCGCCGGGAGAAACTGTATAATGCTCTGAAAAGGTTTTAATATAGGCTTTTCCCATTTTATTATTAAGGTTTTCCGGTTTAGTTTCTTTTTTTGCCGCTATTAATGGTTGACTACATAAAAAAGAAAATAGTAAAAATAAAATAATACTGGTCTTTTTTTTCACAAATCGCTTCTCCTGCTAGTTTCTTCGCTTTTTATACAAAAAAGAGCGTTTGTAAAAATTATTTATAAAAAGACCTAAATTAAATATTCTACATTTGGGGAATATATCAATGCTTTGTTAAATTAATTCATTGGGTTGAGCGAGCGTAGCGAGCGAAACCCAAAAACAAACAAAAGCCCCTTCCCCAAGGGAGGGGAAGAAGAGTTAATAAGGGTTTTGCCGGCACAGCCGGCAAAACCCTTATCAAAAAATAATACTCTCAAAACATTTCAAAAATTTGATCTAAAGAAACTTTCGATTGCTGACCGGTTGAAAGATTCTTTAATGTTAAAATTCCGCTGTTTAATTCATCTTCTCCAAGAATCAGAACATATTTTGCGCCTATTTTGGAAGCCTTTTCTATTTGTTTAGCGAATTTTCTTGCTGAAAAATCAAGATCAGCCGAAATATTAGCTTTTCTAAGCTTAAAAGCCAAATTTAACGCTTCTTTTGCGCAAGAAGAAACAATAAATATATCAAGAGGGTTTTCCTGCTTGGATTTATAAAGACTAACAAGCCTTTCCATTCCTATTGCCCAGCCAATAGCGGGAGTATATTCTCCGCCAAGAGTTTTTACAAGAGGATCATATCTTCCTCCGCCGCAAACAGCATTCTGTGAGCCTAAATCTGAACTTGTTATTTCAAAAACCGTTCTGTTATAATAATCAAGACCCCTTACAAGCTTTTTATTGATCTTGTAATCAACGTTAAGCGTTTCCAAATATTTTTTTAACTCTTCAAAATGTTTTACGCATTCTTCGCAAATAAAGTCCTGATTTATTACAGTTTCTATTTCTTCAGACGATAAAAGTTCTCTGCATTTTTCGTTTTTGCAATCCAGGATTCTTAAAGGGTTTTTTTCAAACCTGATATGACAATCTTCGCAAAATTCCTCTAATTTAGGCTGAATAACAGCTTTTAGTTTATTTTTATATTCATCTCTGCAAGCAGGACAGCCAATATTATTTATTTCAAGACAAAGATTGTTTAATTCCAAGTCTTTAAGGAAATTCATAGCGAGTTGAATAACCTCAGCATCAGCAGAAGGACCTTCAATTCCGAAAAGTTCAACTCCTAACTGGTGAAATTGCCGTTGTCTTCCTGCCTGAGGTCTTTCATATCTGAACATTGCCCCTTTGTACCAAAGCTTTAAAGGCGTCGACAATCTGTTCATGCCATGCTCTATAAACGCTCTCACTACTCCTGCCGTATTTTCAGGTCTTAGAGTAAGGCTTCTGTCTTTTTGCGTAAAAGTATACATTTCTTTATTCACGATATCCGTAGAATCCCCGACGCCTCTGGTAAAAAGCTCTGTGGATTCAAAAATCGGCGTTCTGATTTCTTTATAATTTGCATTTTCAAAGGTTTTTTGAGCTTTTTTCTCGATATACTGCCATATATGGGATTCTGACGGCAATATGTCTTTTGTTCCTTTTGGAGCTTTATAATTCATTTCTCTCACCTAATAAATACTTATGGCTCACTAATTATACATAAACGAAACTTCATTTAAAAATAAATTTCGGGGCTCCTCTAAAAATAAAAGAATTTTATTTTTTATATCTACCCCCCTGCCCCCCTTCAAAGGGGGGAGAAGTTTGTGGGTAGGGGCTTCGCTGCGAAATGCGGACAGTACCGACTGCTTCGCGCCCCTACACCAAACCCCAGCCCAATTTCATGAAAATTTTTAAAAATTAAGTTTTTAGAGGCGCCCTTCAAATTTTTGTTAACTTCGGTTTTTGTAGTATGGTGGCGAAACCGCCATACTACTTAGGCTATAGTATAGTATAACTCCAAAATTAAAAAATAATGTTTTTACTGTAAAAACAGTTTGTTAAATTGTGATATCATATATATTGAACGTATTTAAACGCATTTGCCTTTAAATAAGTTGATTTTTTAAGAGTATAAAGGTTTTTATGTTATGGCAATTCAAAAAATAGTTTTATATGGCTCAGAAACACTGCGAACCCCGTCTAAAGAGGCGCATAAAGTATCCGCTAAAATAAAAAAACTTGTAGAAGATATGTACGATACAATGTATGCAAATAATGGCGTAGGGCTTGCCGCGCCGCAAATTGGCGCGAATTACAGAATTTTTATTATTGACACAGCTCTGGAAAAACAAAAGCCAAATCCTATAACCTTTATAAATCCTAAAATTATAAAAAAATGGGGAGCAATAAACAGTTATGAAGGATGTTTAAGCTTTCCTGGAGTTTACATATACGTAAGACGCTACGAAAATGTAATTATACGGGCAATGGATATAAAAGGCAGAACGTTTACTCTTGAGGCGAATGACGGTAATCTGATTGCAAGAGCGCTTCAACATGAGTATGATCACCTTGACGGGACTGTATTTGTAGACCATGCCAGAAACAGATTTGAAACTGACCAAATTTTAGCTGAAAAGGGGTTGCCGCAGATTAATCCTGATTATTTAATGGAAGAACAGGAACTTGAAATTCAGATTCAAGAATATGAAAAAATAAATCCCCCAGAGCCTGTTCAGGAAATTGAACAAAAAGAACAAGGAACATTATAGAAAATGAAGATTGTATTTTTGGGGACACCCCAAATAGCGGTTGCGTCGTTTGAATATTTAGCCGCAAAAGAAGATGTACAAGTTTTAGCCGTAATAACTCAACCTGATAAACCATCAGGACGAGGCAAAAAAGTATGTACAACTCCTATATGCTGTGCAGCAAGCGGATATGGAATTCCTGTTTATCAGCCTGTTTCAATAAAAAAAGATCAGGAACTTATAAAAAAACTCAGGGAATTAAGCCCTGATTTCTTTGTAACTTTCGCTTTCGGACAAATTTTGAGCCAGGAAGCTATTGATATACCAAAATACGGATGTGTAAACCTGCATGCCTCGTTGCTCCCTAAGTACAGAGGCGCAAATCCTATTCAAGCCGCTATTATAAACGGAGATAAAAAAACCGGAATTTCTACAATGCTTACAGAGCTTGGACTTGATTCAGGTCCTGTGGTTTTGCAAAAAGAAATTGAAATAACGGAAAATATGACCTCTCTGGAATTAATGCAGATTATCTCTAAAACCAGCCCTGAGTTTATATATGAAAGCTTAAAAAAACTAAAAGACGGAACAATAAAGCCTGTTAGGCAGAATGAAGAAGATGTAACCCTTGCTCCAAAATTGAAAAAGGAAGACGGGCATATTGACTGGTCAGAGCCTGCTGAAAAAATCCATGACAAAATACGGGGAATGAAACCTTGGCCCGGAACTTATAGTTTTATTCACGGGAGTTGCGTTAAAATAACCGAAAGCAGGCTAAATTCTGAAGAAAATATTAATAATGCAAATTTTGGAGAAATTTTTGGTAAAATTAATAATGGAATAAAAGTATTAACAGGCAAAGGCAGTTTAATTATCACGAAATTGCAACCGGCATGCAAAGCTGAACAAGACGCTGTTTCATGGTATAATGGAGCAAGACTTCAAAAGGGCGAAGCTTTTGAAGCTCTGGATTCGACAAAAGCCCTTACATGTGAATGTAAATGTGAATCGGAAAACAATTAGTTCAAATAGGAGGAAGCAAAAATGTTTTTTTATGATCCTTTATATATGTTAATAAGCATTGTGGGTTTGATATTGGTTTTTATTCCGCAAATGCTCATTAAAAGCGTTTATTCAAAGTTTGCAAAAGTTAGAGTTACAAATAATATGACCGGCGCTGATGTCGCAAAGTCCATACTGCAAAGAGCAGAAATCAATGATGTTGATGTTGTTCCTACAACCGGAGCGCTTAGCGATCATTATGACCCGACAAAAAAAGTTATAAGACTTTCAGAAGACATATTTTACGGGAATTCAGTTTCTTCTTTCGGCATAGCGGCGCATGAAGTCGGGCATGCAATGCAGGATAATCAAGGTTATCTGCCTATGAAAATAAGAGCGGGAATCTTTCCGGCGGTGCAAACAGGGCAAATGCTTGGTCCTATTCTTCTTATGGCTGGTCTTGGATTGAGAGCGTTTATGGGAATGGGAGAATTCACTACTCTTATAGCTCTTACCGGAATTATATTATACGCATCAGCCGTTCTTTTCCACATAGTAACCCTTCCTGTTGAGTTTGACGCAAGTATGAGAGCGGTAAAAGTTCTTTCCGGCGGAGGATATCTTGTTGACAAAAGAGAAATAGCCGGCGCGCAACAAGTTCTTGCAGCGGCGGCGTTAACTTATGTCGCGGCGGCATTATACGCCCTGATTGAGCTTCTTTACTGGGTATGGATTTTCTTTGGAAGAAGACAAGATTAATTTATATGCCACAAATATTTCGCAACATATTTTCTGTATTTTTAACGGTATTAATGGTTTTTTTCTTAACAGGATGCTTAAAAAAGCAGCCTGTTAAAGATGTTAAGGAAATTACTTTCTGGACATTGCAGTTATCAGGGTTTTCCGATTATATAAATGAAGTTATCGCCGAATATGAGAAGTTGCGCCCTGATATAAAAATCAAATGGATTGATGTGCCGTTTTCCGAAGGAGAGAAAAGAGCTCTTGCCGCTGTTTTAAGCAGAAATCCTCCTGATTTAATAAACATGAATCCTGATTTTAGTTCTACATTAGCTTCAAAAGGAGCTTTAATTAATATAAAAAACCTTATAACAAAAGAGCAAGAAGAAAATTATATTGAAATAGGCTGGCAAAGCTTAAGTATAAAGGATTTTGTTTTTGGAATTCCCTGGTATATAACTTCTGCTGTAACTTTTTATAATACTGAAATCCTTGAAAAAGCTGGTATTACAAAAAACGAAATGCCTGAAACTTATGCTGATCTTGAAAAAATTTCTGACAGAATACGGAAAAATGCCGGAAAATATGTATTAATGCCAACTCTGATTGAGAATGGTCAAATGCTGAAATTTTTTAACAAAGAGGATATTGCAATTGTTAATGATGCTCATAATTTGGCTGTTTTTAATGTTCCACAGGCGGAAGAAGTCTTATCTTTCTGGAAAAAGTTTTATACAAAAGAATTTATCCCCGCTGAATCTATTACACAAGGACATAGAGATGCTCTTGGGAAGTTTCAGTCGGGAGAAACAGCTTTTATAATAGCAGGAGCAAATTTTTCCAAGATCATAAAAGAAAATTCTCCTCAATTGTATTCTAAGATGGGGGTTTCAAGGCAACTAACAGGCTTATCAGGCAAAGCGGATTTTTCGATTATGAACCTTGCAATACCGAAAAAAAGCCGATATCAGCAAGAAGCGTTGGATTTCGCCCTGTTTTTAACAAATGCTGAAAACCAGCTTAAATTCTGTAAACTTGCGCCGATTTTGCCTTCTGAAAAACATGCCCTGACTTCTGATTTTTTCACACAGGAGATTACAGGCGATTTAATGGAAAAAAGCAGGATTATAAGCGCAAAACAGCTGCAAAACCCGTTAAGCCCCATTCCTGCTTTAAATAACCGAAAAGACCTTTATGAAATCATAGATTTTATGACCCAGGAGGCGATATTAGGAGAAAAATCTTCTAAAGCGTCTATTGATAATGCGGTAAAAGAGTGGAATAAAATTCTCAGCGAAAATTAAATTGGTATAAAGGGCGCCTCTAAAAACTTGATTTTTTGAAATTTTTATAAAATTTGATTGGGGTAGTGTTCTGTTAAGTTAATTTTAAAGGATTTTATTTTTTTATCTACCCATCCCCCAACCCCTTATTCCCCTACAAAATTTATTTTTGCGAGATTTTTTAGTAAATTCAATGGGTCGAGCGAACCGCCAACGGCGGTTCGCTCGACCAAAAACAATCTTTAGCCCCCTCTCCCATTGGGAGAGGGGGTTGGGGGAGAGGGGATTTTGGACTGAATTTATAAAAATGTAGGGGACTAAGCCCCCAACCCCTTCCCTTCAAAGGGAAGGGGCTTTTGTTGTTTGTTTGCCTCACTCGCTTCGTTCGTTCGGCAAAATTTAATAAAAGCTGAAAATTTTTTGTCTGTTACTTATTTTGATTTTTCAAAAAAATTTATTAAAATTTTTGATACCAATCACATATCAAATAAAAATAAGTCGAAAAAGTTTATAAAATTAGCTTTTTCGAGTTTTTATAACTTATTTTAATCAACAAATACATTATATAGTTGATGCCATCCAGGCTTAAAATCTTTATTCTAAAAAACTAAGAGGGATAAAAGGTTTTTAGGCTCGGTAGGTATGTGATAGGGGTAAAATCAAGTGGTTTCAAGTCTGCAAAAAGATAATTCCGCAGAATTGCCTGATACATTGAAGAAAGTCTTTCTTCATGAGATTTTTCACTGCTTTGAAGATCAGTTCTGTGAAAAATTTACTCTCGCCAGCAGAGAATTTTTGGGCGTTGATTTTTACTTTCGCCTCACAGGGATTTCATATCAGCCAAGTTTTTTGTGGAAAACCAATGATTACTTCGTTACTCAGATAAATCTCGGAAAAGAAATCAAACTTATGCTTAAATTGTCTGATACCGCAATAAATCTGATATTACTTAATTCTCTCGGTAAAAATCATCAGGATTCAACAATATTTAAATTAAAAGACATAAGTGAGCTTGAAGCTCATATTCTTACAGCTTATAACGAATTTTTACATAAAAATCTCAGTCCCCTATTTCTCGACGCCAAAGAAATTAACAGTATATTGCATGCCATAAAGAATGAAAAAACCCTCTATTTAACCTTTTATATCCACACAAAAGATGAACAGGAAGCAGGGAGAATAATATTGTCTTTTCCTCAGTTTACTTTGCGAAAAATAACGCCGGTTTCAAAGCCTGAAAAAATTATTGACCTTGATTTTTTCAAAAACAGTATTGTGCAGACAAATATTTTAGTGGGTAAGACCAGAGCTTCTCTTGACGATATAAAAAACCTTCAGCTTGAAGACATAATAATCTTCGACGAAAGTAACCTTCACACGATGCATTTAAAAGAGTTTGAGAACATTAACATTAATATAAACCCCTGTTCAAGCCTGGTTATTGATTTTGATAATGAAGAAAACGGAGATGATATTGTGAATCAGGAAAAAAATAAAAGTATATGGGACAGTCTGGAAGTTGAAATAAATGCCAGCTTTGAAAAGATTAAGATAAAACTCGGAGATTTAAGAGAAATAACCGAAGGACTTGTGATTGATGTTGCTTCACTGGCTGATAATAAGGTTTTTATAGATGTTGAAGGCAAAAAACTTGCGGCAGGAGAACTTGTTATCATTGGCGATAAGTATGGAGTCAGGGTAACAGAGATTTTTAACGAAACAACGCCTCCTGAAACCGAATTTTTTGAGGAAAATACTGTTAAAATGCCGGCAAAAAATTCGCCTCAAAAGACAGCTCCTAAAAGACGGGCTGAAAAAGAAGCGGAGAATGAGGAATATCAAGGAGAAGAAGACTTGGAAAACATGAAAATTGATGAGGATTTTGAAGAATCTGATTTTGAAATGGAAGAAGATGAAGAAGAAGATGAGTTTGAATAAATAAGTTTTATAAGAGCTATTAAAAACGCAAAAAGGAGGTCATTATGACCGGATATATACTAGGATTCTCAGTTTATACACTCGCTATGATCGGCGTTATCTTTGTCGCATTTGTTGTTGCCAAAAAATGTCTTGCAATGACCCCGCATAAAAATAAAACCGAGTTTTTAAAAATCGAAAACTGCCTTAATATAGAGCCAAGAAAAAATTTATATGTTGTTAAAGCAGGCAGGGAAAAGTTTTTAATTTCAACTTCAGGTGAACACTGCCATTTTATGACAAAACTGGATGTAAACAATTTTAATAATTCCTGTTTTGAACGAAATACAGGTAGTATTGCCGCTGAAACCTCCTCAATCCAACTTGTTCACTCAGATAAACACTTAACAGGGATATTTTAATTATGGAAGAAATAATCAAGGATTTAAATCCAACGTTTCAATTACTGGTTTTAATGGCAATATTAACCTTTTTACCGCTTGTATTTGTTACAATGACAAGTTTCTTAAGGTTTATAATTGTATTTTCAATCTTAAAAACAGCGCTGGGAACTCAACAGGTGCCGCCAGGTATGGTAATTATCGGCTTATCAATGATTTTGACGTTTTATACAATGTCATCCGTTTTTACAGATAGTTATAATGCCGGATACAAGCCCTATAAGCAGACAGGTTCTATTGTATCTGCCATTGTAGAAGGATCTGAGCCGCTTAAAATGTTTATGATGAAGCAGACGCGACAAAAAGATTTGGCGTTCTTTATTGAAGCAAGAGGAGCAAAGCCTCCTGCAACTCCCGCTGACATTAATATATTTGATGTTGCGCCAGCTTATATTATGAGCGAGTTAAAGACATCCTTTGAAATCGGGTTTATAATCTTCATTCCATTTATTGTAATTGACTTAATTGTGGCAAATATCCTTCTTGCTCTTGGTATGTTTATGTTATCGCCGACAATTATTTCACTTCCCTTTAAGCTCCTGATTTTTATTGCTGTTGATGGGTGGAGTCTTATTGTAAACGGATTGGTTCAAAGTTTTAATTAAAAAGAAAAATAATGGGTAATAAATAATGGATTTAATGATTGAACATACGGGAAAAGGTTTTATAACAATGTTACTGCTATCAATGCCGGCTGTTTTATTAGCGGCGGGTATAGGACTTGTGGTTGGTATTCTTCAGGCTGTTACACAGGTGCAGGAACAGACTATTGCCGCGGCTCCAAAGGTTTTTGGCGTATTCCTTCTGATCATAATGATGGGACCGTTTTCGGCGGAAAAGCTTATCGATTATTTTAAAACTTCCGCAAACATCGCTTTTGACGTAATTCCACGAGATGAAGCCATGGTTTTGTCAGGAAATGATTTCTTCAAATACAAACAAAAATCTCTTGAAGATCAATTTTACGGAGCAAAAGTTCCGGATCTTAAAGAAGCGATTAGAAATCCCGGCAAAGTTCCTTATTCAGGCGCTAAATATAAGGAATCAAGACAAATTCCGCCTAAAGATTCCATTTCCCAGCCTAATTTAATTGAGAAAAAACAGATTTATTCAGGCAATAAGAAGTAATAATGTATGGAAACACCTAAAAACAAAATAATTTTATTGATTTTAATTTTGTTAACCTCTTTAAATCCTGTTAACAAGGCATTTTCGCTGGAAGAAATCAATAAAAAACTTGAATTAAAAGAAAATTATTCGCATCTTTTGAATTTTGACGAGAAAATTCTTCGGTATAGAATAGCTGACAAAGAGGCTTTTGAAATAGAAATCATGCCGGATACCTTTAAGCAAAGGAATGAAATGCTTATAAAACCTTTAAAAACAACAAATACAAATCTTATAGTCTGGACAGAAAAAAATATTTACAATTTTGATATTAAAACCTCATCGGGAAAAAATTCAGCGGGTTTTTTGAATTTCAATCATGAAAAGAAAACCCCTTCAAAAAACGCTTCAACTGTTTCAGCCGAATATAAAATTGATTTGCCTCCTGATTTGCCGAACTTAAAAAATGCAAATTTTTTGAAAGAAATAAAAGATTTTGAACTTGATTTACCGCCGGGAATTAATTAATTTGGAGCAGGAATTGAAGAATGGATGAGATTTTTGAAAGCCTGGAGCAAATTCCATATTATGAAAACTATTTATACGCAGGAATTTTAATATTTATACGTTTTCTGGGATTTGCGATAATTGCTCCGGCTCTAAGCAGAAAAGAAGTTCCGCAGCTCTTAAAGGTTGCGTTCGCTCTTTTAATGACAATGACTTTCCTGGGAAGTTACAAAGATATTACTCCTCCGGCGGAAAATTCCCTGATAATCTCTGTAATCCTGAATTTTATTTTCGGTCTTTTAATAGGCTTTATAGCAATAACAATTTTTGAAACAATAAGGTCAGCCGGTGAAATGATCAATATGCAGATGGGTTTGCAGTCTTCAATGATGTTTGACCAGAATGCGAAGGGACAGAGCTCAATTATGGGCATATTTTTCATGCATTTGGGAACAATTATTTTTATTCATATAGGCGGATTATTCTGGCTTTTTCTTGCATTTAAAAGAGGTTTTGAAATTTTCCCGTTGTATGGCGCTTCTATTCCGCTTCAACAAATAGTCAATCTGGATTATATGATTTATTTAACGGGAAATGTTTTATTTATAGGGCTTCAGATGGCATCGCCAATCATTATAACGACGCTTTGCCAGGATATTGTGCTTGGCATAATTTCCAAAACAGCTCCACAGGTAAACGTTTTCCAGCTAAGCTTTCTTTTTAAACCGGTTGTAGGTTCATTAATCATGCTTATAATTCTGCCGTTGCTTGTTAATGCGATAGTTGATTATTTTAATTATTTTTCTCAAATATATTAATGCGCATTGCTAAATAGCCGAAACCGTCATCCTGAGCAGAGCGAAGGATCTCATGGCATACATACAACAAGATTCTTCGGGCTAAAGCCCTCAGAATGACGAAAAGGCTAAAGCCTTCAGAATGACGAAAAGGCTAAAGCTCTCAGAATGAAGATTAAAAAAATTAATTGGCGACCCGAGTTAATTAGTCGAAACGCTGAAATAGCTTGAAATTTTATTTTAATTTTTTGTGCGGCTCGCAGGCTTTGCCAGCCGCTAAACCAAATATGAAATTTTAATTAAAAATAAGAGTTTAAATAAAATTTAGCGCTTTAATGATATTGAAAATAATTGTTAATTAAGTTAACAAAGGAGAACTAAAATGAATGGAATACAAGAAATAGCATATTATAAAGGAATACCTGAATTTATCCTGAGAAAACATTTAAGGGATTCTTTAAATTTATCGGATTTCTCAAATGTTCAAAGCCTAAATTCAAGAGATTTAATGACACGGCTTGAAAGACTACTCGGCGAAGAAAAATTATCATTTATGGGAATAGGAGAAATTAATGATAATCAAAGAGAAAGTCCTTCAGAAAAAATCGGGCAAAACTTAAGCTTAGTCGCTTAAGCTTTATAGCGTCCTTTAAATAGACAAAAATCCGCTGTACAGCGGATTTTTGCTTATTTACACGTCCTCCCCAAAAATTTTAAGCAATAATTTTTTTTTCGGGAATATAAACATAATTTTTTAAAATGGTTGCATTGTAGTTTTTATTTATGTCTAAACTGTTAAAATCATCTATTATTCTAGTTAAAACACATTTAACGGGATTTTGTTCTTTTATAGATTCTTTTATCATATTTACTCCCCATACTCCTTTTTTCTCATAATTATATTTTCCTCTTTTTAGGGGAGAGGCGCATCAATCAGTAGATCAAATAGAGGATTTAGATCAAAAGTATTATGTAACTTGAATTGCTAAATAAATAATTTTATATTTGGCGTAGCGGCTGGCGAAGCCAGCCGCTACGCCGTTTTAAGGGCATGCGGCTCGCAGGCAAAGCCTGCGAGCCGCATAAAAAATTAAAATAAAATTTCAATCTATTTCAGTGTTTCGACTAATTAGCAATTCGAGTTATGTAATACCAAGTTGCAATTAATGTAGCATTAAAGTGCCCTACCCCTAACCCCTTGCTCCCCTACATTTTTATAAATTCAGTCCAAAATCCCCGCGCCCCCAACCCCCTCTCCCATTGGGAGAGGGGGCTAAAGATTGTTTTTGGTCGAGTGAACCGCCTTTGGCGGTTCGCTCGACCCATTAAATTTACTAAAAAATCTCGCAAAAATAAATTTTGTAGGGGACCAAGCCCCTACCCCCTCCCTAAGGGAGGGGAAGAAGAGTTGATAAGGGTTTTGCCGGCTATGCCGGCAAAACCCTTATCAAAAAATAATATTCTTTAAACGCAACTTGGTAACAGGAAACGGTTTTACATAACCTGCTCAAGTTGCTTGAGCTCTTCAACGCAATTTTTAGAGTAATCGTCGATTTTAAAAGTCTTTCTTAGTTTAAATTCTGCCTGTTTACCTTTATTCCACTGATTTACAGGACGCAAATAACCTACAACCCTTGAATAAACTTCGCTTTCTGCTGAACAATTCGGGCAAAGAGCATGTTCTCCGGCAATATACCCATGGTTCGGACAAATACTAAACGTCGGCGTAATCGTAAAGTAAGGCAGGCTGTAATTGTTGCAGATTTTTCTGACTAATTGTTTCACGCTTTCAGTAGACGTGATTTTTTCGCCGACAAATATATGCAAAACAGTGCCGCCGGTATATTTAGCTTGAATATCATCCTGAAGGTCAAGGATTTCAAACACATCATCACTATACATAGTTGGCAATTGCGTGGAATTTGTATAGAAAGGCTCTGCTCCTTTAATATATTCCGCTTCATTTGCGCATACAGACACAGGGTATCTCTCTTTATCCACCTTGGCAAAGCGATAGGAAACGCTTTCCGCCGGTGTTGCTTCAAGGTTAAAGTTTCTTCCGGTTTCTTTCTGGAAATCTTCAAGCGTGGAGCGCATAAAATCAAGAACTTTTTTGGTAAACGCAAGTGATTTTTCGGTTCCAATATCCTGTTTAAACATATTTAAGCATGCTTCATTCATGCCGGAAACGCCTATGGTGGAAAAATGATTTTGCCAGTAATTTCCGTGTCTTTGCTTGATATTTCTGAGATAAAACTTTGCATACGGGTATAAATCCTGGTCGGTAAGTCTTTCAAGGAGTTTTCTTTTTGTTTCAAGGCTGTTTTTGGCAAGATTCATTAAACGCTCAAGTTTTTTCAAAAAGTCGTCTTCGTTTTTTGAAGTATGTCCTAATCTCGCCATGTTTATTGTTACAACGCCGATTGAACCTGTAAGCGGGTTTGCTCCAAAAAGTCCGCCGCCTTTTTTCTCAAGCTCTCTATTGTCAATCCTTAATCTGCAACACATTGACCTTGTGTCTTCCGGCTTCATATCAGAATTTACAAAGTTTGAGAAGTATGGAATTCCATATTTAGCGGTCATTTCCCATAATCCTTCCAGGTTAGGATTGTCCCAATCAAAATCTTTGGTTATATTATAGGTAGGAATCGGGAATGTAAACACTCTTCCTTTTGCATCACCTTCTTGAAGCACTTCCAGTAAGGCTTTATTAAAAAGATTCACTTCTTCCTGAAAATCTCCATAAGTTTCTTTAACAGGTTCACCGCCTATAATGGCGCTTTGTTTTGCTAAAAACCCGGGAACTATTAAATCCAGCGTGATATTAGTAAATGGAGTCTGAAAGCCTATTCTGGTAGGCACATTTAGATTAAAAATAAACTCTTGAAGGGCTTGTTTAACTTCTTTATAACTTAAATTGTCATATTTTATAAAGGGGGCAAGGAGTGTATCGACGTTTGAAAACGCTTGAGCTCCTGCTGATTCGCCTTGAAGCGTGAAAAGAAAGTTAACCATTTGTCCTAATGCGCTTCTGAAGTGTTTTGGCGGATTGCTTTCAACTTTTCCCGCAGCTCCTTGAAATCCTGACAATAAAAGGTCTTGCAAGTCCCAGCCAACACAATAAACAGAGAGAATGTTTAAATCATGAATATGAAAATCCCCATTTGTATGCGCGTCGCCTATTTCTGGAGTATAAATCTTATTTAACCAATAATTTTTGCTTATTTCAGAAGAAATATAGTTATTTAAGCCCTGAAGAGAAAAGGACATGTTGGAATTTTCTTTTACTTTCCAGTCAAGCTGGTCAAGATACTGATCTACAAGTTCTATTTTGTCATTATTAGCGATTTCTCTAAGTTTTGAATGCTGATCTCTATATATAGTATAAGCTTTTGCTGTTTTATAATATGGAGAATTCATCAGGGTTTGTTCGACAATATCCTGAACTTCCTCAACAGAAGGAACCTCATTTCTTATAACTTTTCCGGCAAAATCAAGCGCTTTTATGGCAAGCTCTTGAGCAGTATTTTTGTCAAATTCGCTGGTTGCTTTTCCTGCCTTGGATATTGCGTTTGCTATCCGATCAGGTTCAAAACTTACTACGCTGCCGTCTCTTTTTTTAATTTTTTCAAACATACCTTATTTTTTCTCCCCTGTAGTCAATTTTTTATCAAATTATCATGGATTAAATTTAAAATGAATTTCAAATTTTAGTCAATAAATAAATGAATACTTTAAGAATTATTTTTTACAATTCTATTGTTACTTGACAATGTATAGTTTTCAAATATTTTTGAGTTATACTCAAATTTGCTATACCAATCAAAATAAGTTTTCGTTAATTTGTTAAAAAGCTAAACATTACCCGACCTGCGAGCGGGCAAGGTTTAGCGGGCGATTTAAAACTTTATAAAAATCGTCTTTTAAAGACAACTATAAGGGAATAAAAGGTGATTGAAATGAATGATATAGAAGATATAAGCCAAGCAGTCCTTGTGGGAAGAGTTGTAGCGACGGAAAAATGCCCAAATACTTCACAAACTTTTAGTTTCTGGACCAATCTGGATTCTCCGGTAGGAATAGGAACTATTGTGAAGATTGAAAGCGATAAGATTCACTTTGACAAAAGACAAAATAAAGAATTTAAAAGAATCGTTTACGGAATCGTAACAGAAGGAATAAGCTATACTGACCTTGATTCCCCGCTTAATGACTATATAAGCTCAGATTATGACCCGAATTCAAGCGTTACTGCGCAGACAGAACGACCTGAAATAAGATATTATACCGCATCTGTATTAAAAATGGAGCCGGAAGAGCCTATTCAACCTGTTCCCATAGGCAATGTATATCTTGCTACTGATCAATGCGTTAAAAAATCGCTTAGAATGGACAGTTACGAAAATACTCGGATTCCTATCGGGCTTTATATCAATGGCGATAACCAATCTCCCGTTTATCTCGATTCAAAATTCCTGTTAGGTCCGGAAGCCGCGCATTTAAACGTTACGGGCGTTTCAGGGCTTGCAACAAAAACAAGCATAATAGAGTTTCTTATGACAGGAATCCTTCAGCATTACAAATGCGAAGGAGGCATTGCGTTTGTATTATTTAACGTTAAAGGATATGATCTGCTTTATCTCGATCAGCCGGCTGAAAATCTTTCTGAAAATGAGTTAAAAATGTATGAGAAACTGGATATAAAGCCTGAGCCATTTAAAAATGTTAAATATTACGCTCCTTTTAAAGAAGATGGGTTTAATTATAACACTCACAGAACGAATGAGGAGCTTGTTAATGATGTAAATCCCTTAAGCTGGGGGCTTGAGGAGATTTTTGCGCATGTGCAGGTTCTTTTGAATAAAGACGATATCGACGCCAAGGCAGATGCGTTTTTGTCGTTAATTAAAGATAAAGTCATAAATAACGATAAACCGGACAAATGCTATTGTGTATATGAAAAAATTAAAAATTTCAATGATTTGGAAAACTGGTTTCAAAGGATTTTTGCGCAGATAGAAGGACAGGAAGAAGGCTCTGAAGGCAAATCAGGCTGGAAAGGGCATGCTTCTGCTACTATCAGAAAAGTTTATAACCGATTAATGAATATAAAAACCAGATGTAAAGGACTTGTTACTAATGGTTCTGATACTTATGACCTTCCCTGGGGAAATTTTGAAGACAAAGGCGTTTATGTCGTTGATGTTGCAAATGTTATACCTCTTGCGCAGGATTTAGTCTTTACTCGGATTGTGGAAGAGCTGAAAAAAAGGCTTGAAGAAAAGACGCTTGGTGTGGAAAAAGTAATTGTATTTGTGGATGAGCTTAATAAATATGCGTCTTCAGATTCAGGAAACTCTTATCTTAAGCAGACGCTGCTTGAAATCTCTGAGAGGGGCAGATATCTTGGGCTAATCTTGTTTTCAGCGCAGCAGTTTAAATCGCAGGTTCATAAAAGAATTGTGGGGAATTGCGGAACAAGCATTTACGGGCGGATGGATATGGATGAGCTTGCGAATCAGGGTTATAGCGTCATGCCTTCTTCAATTAAAGCGGAACTTACGGTACTTGAAAAAGGCAAATTACTTATAAGGCATCCGCATTTCAACCAGTATATTTTTGTAAAATTCCCTCGCCCGCCGATTATGACAAGCCAGGCAGGAGCAAAAAGGTTTGTTCCGGCTAAGCCTTTGTCTTTTGAAGAAGCTATGATCAGGAATTTTAAACGTATTGATCCGACAATCAAGGCGAATGAGGTTAAGGATTGCATCTTTGAAGTAGATCAGGAAGAAGTCCTCAGGGCTTTTAGCGAAATGGAAAGAAAAGGTAAAGACAAGCCTTTGGCTTATTTTAAAAATAATCTTAAAAAACGCCCTCCCCGAAATTCTTTTGCGGAATCGCATTCTCCGGCTGCCTGCGGAACAGTTATTGATGACTGGTTAAAAGATTAAGGTTTATGTCATTACTCAGCCCGCGCCGCTCTGCGGGCGGCGCGGGCTGTAGATATCAGCTTTTTAACCAATTAATAAAATTTTCTTTTAAAAAAATCTCTTTGAAGTTTATAAAGCAAATATTTTGATTTTAATCTTGCTTTTATAATGCCGCTTTCCTGCGAAATATCTCTAATAGAATTTTTTTTAGATAATTTTTCATTATCTTTATTATCTTCGTCCATATTAAATTTTACCTGCTCTGATTAATCTCTTATTGAAAAATAGGATAATGCCTATAATGCCATAAAATAAATATAAATCTATAAAAAATTTAATCTATAAATTGATTTTCCTAAATACTTGTATTATTTTTTCATAAAAATTTATTTTTGCAAAATAAAATAATTTTTTTCATAAAAATTAAAAAGTATTAAAAGTTCTGTCCCCTGCATCTCCAAGTCCTGGAAGGATATAGCCCACTTCATTCAATTTTTTATCTAAAGCGCCTGTAATAATTTTTATATTTTTAAATTCTGAAGATAATCTTGAAATTCCTTCCGGCGCTGCTATTAATGAAATAAACGTTATATTTTCCTCAGCTATATTAAGATTATTAAATAATTTAACAGCCGCAACAGCAGACCCTCCGGTTGCAAGCATCGGATCAAATATGTAAACATAAGTAGTAGGCGGATTAGAAAAATTTTCCGGCAGATTATTATAATAAGGCACCGGCTTTAAAGTTTCCTCATCTCTGTAAAGCCCTATATGATGAACTTTAGCAACCGGTAAAATGTCCATCGCAACTTCTGAAAAAATTAAACCTGCTCTCAATATTGGAGCAATAATAAATTTGGCGTTGCTGTCAATTACGCCTGCGTTTGTTTTCATTAAAGGCGTTTCGATTTCTTTTGTCGCAAGCGGAATATTCTCAAAAGCTTTATTTACCAGTATTGACGATACTCGTTTTACCGTAGCCCTGAAAGTTTCTGACGAGGTGGTTTTATCTCTTAAAATAGAGATATTATGAGTAACTAACGGTGTATTGCATATACAAACATTAGGCGCGATATTCATTTTATTTATTCTCCTTAAATATATTATAAATTAGCTTTAATTCTTTTTGTGACGCGGTCTTTGCCTAAAACAGAAATAATAACAGCCAGATCAGCTCCGTGATTAAGTCCGGTCAATGCCGCTCTTATCGGAGGCATTATCTGCTTTGGTTTTAGAGGCTTCATTCGCTCTCTGAATTTATCAAACTGTTCGTGAATTTTTTCAATATTGTTATAATCAAAATTTTCCGCAAATTCAAGAAAATCTGCTAAAACTTTTTTGCTTTCATCTGAAATTAAAACGTTTTGTTTGAGTTCATTGTCAATATTCACATCTTCGCCAAAGAAATAACTTACTAAATCGCTGATTTCATCAAGTTTAACCAGATTTTTTCTTACCGAATCAATAATTAAATCGAGTTGTGATTCTGAATAGCAGGATAAATCATATTTTCCAAGATATTTTCCGCATCTTTGCGCTAAATCTCTTATCGGCAGGTTTCTTATATAAACGCCGTTCATCCAGTTAAGTTTGTCAAATTCAAATATTGCAGGGTTTGACGATACTCTGTCCAGGCTGAAAAGGTTTGCGATTTCTTCAGGAGATTTAATTTCTTCGCCGTCAGGAGATGACCAGCCTAAAAATGCAAGGAAATTAACGAACGCTTCAGGCAAATACCCCTGATTAATAAATTCGCTTACCGCAGTTGCACCATGCCGTTTAGAAAGCTTGCTTCTGTCAGGGGCGAGAATCATGCCGAGATGTGCAAATTGCGGAACTTCAACTCCAAGAGCTTCGTAGATTAAAATTTGTTTTGGAGTATTTGAAATATGGTCTTCCCCTCTGATAATATGGGAAATTTTCATTTCCAAATCGTCGATTACAACCGCAAAGTTATAAGTAGGAGTCCCGTTTGACTTCATTATAACTATATCGCCTGTTAGAGCGGTATCAAATTCAATTTCTCCTTTAATCAGGTCATTAAATTTAAGTTTTTTAGGGGGAATTGAAAATCTGACAACGGGTTTTCTACCTTCTGTCTTATATTTTTCTATTTGATCGGCAGAAAGATTTTTACATTTGCCGGAATAAATAAAATCTCTTTTTTCCTGTTTAGCAAGTTCTTTTTCAGCTTCCAACTCTTCCTGGGTGCACCAGCAATAATAAGCATGCCCTGACTCAAGCAGTTTTGCGGAATATTTATCATAAAATTCCTGACGTTCCGACTGTTTATATGGGGCATATTCCCCGCCGACATCAGGACCTTCGTCCCAGTTAAGCCCTATTGCTTTAAGGCTGTCAAAGATATTCTGAACATATTTTTCTTCTGATCTTTCAGCGTCAGTATCTTCGATTCTTAAAATAAATTTCCCGTTATATTTTTTTGCGTAAAGCCAGTTAAAAAGGGCTGTTCTGGCTGTCCCCACATGCAGATTCCCTGATGGACTGGGGGCGATTCTCACTCTTATATTTTGGGTCGGCATATTATCCTTACTCTCATAAAATTATTTTTTAAAATTGTCTTTAGAAAAATTTTAAAGCAAAGACAACTTAATGTAAAAAGCCAAGAAAAAACAAAAAGTAATGCCAAGTTGTAATCAATGTAGCGCTAAATCTCCCTCCCCCGCCACGGAGGGGAAGAAGAGTTGATAAAGTTTTTGCCGGCGTAGCCGGCAAAAACTTTATCAAAAAATAATACTCTTTCCTTTACATATTTGGGTAAAGAGGATATTTGACGCATAACTCTAAAGATTTTTTCTTTAACTCACTTAATTTTTGTTCGTCTTCAGAGTTTTTAATCGCCTCTGCAATAATTTCACCGACAATTTTCATGTCTTCAACATTAAATCCTCTTGTTGTTGCAGCAGGAACGCCAAGTCTTACCCCGCTTGTTACAAACGGACTCTTCGGATCATTTGGAACAGTATTTTTATTAGCGGTTATATTAATCTTTTCCAAGACATTACTCATGTCTTTGCCTGTTTTATCAAATTTTCTAAGGTCTATAATCATAAGATGATTGTCTGTACCGCCGCTTACCAGGTCAATTCCGTTAGAAATGAGTGTTTCTGCAAGTTTTTTTGCATTTTTAATTATATTTTCTGAATATTGTTTAAATTCAGGCTGAAGAGCTTCTTTAAAAGCAACCGCTTTTCCCGCAATTATATGTTCAAGCGGACCGCCCTGAATTCCCGGGAACACAGCTTTATCTATTCCCTGCGCATGTTGTTCCGAACACATTACAACACCTCCACGAGGACCTCTTAAGGTCTTATGGGTGGTTGTTGTTACAAAATCGGCATAACCTGCCGGAGAAGGATGATGTCCTGTTGCGACCAGTCCCGCGATATGGGCAATATCAGCCATCAGATACGCGCCGACTTTATCCGCCACTTCCTTGAATTTTTTAAAATCTATTATTCTTGCATATGCGCTTGCTCCGCAGATAATAAGTTTCGGTTTATGCTCAAGAGCTGTTTTTTCAAGTTTATCATAGTCAATATATCCGTTATCATCTACTCCATAAGAAGCAACATCAAAATACATGCCGGAAAAATTCGCCGGAGAACCATGCGTAAGATGTCCGCCGTTGGAAAGGTCCATTCCAAGTATTTTATCGCCGGGTTTTAAAGCATAAAGAAAAACAGCCATATTTGCCTGCGCTCCGCTATGAGGCTGTACATTGGCATGTTCCATTCCGAACAGCTTTTTAACTCTTTCCTGAGCGAGAGTTTCAATTTCATCCACCACTTCACATCCGTTATAAAAGCGTTTTCCTGGTTTTCCTTCAGCATACTTGTTTGTGGCAACTGTGCCGCATGCCGCCATAACCGCAGGGCTTGTGAAGTTTTCGCTTGCTATAAGTTCTATTGTATTTCTTTGCCTGTCTAATTCTTTTTCTATAAGTTCCGCAATTTCATTATCAACAGTTCTAATTTTTTCAATTTCCATAAAAACCTCCCTTTATATTAAAGTTCCCTTTTAAATTTTAATATAAAAAAGGTTTAGTAGCGCATTATTTAAAATGTGTTTTATTAAAAAGCTTAAGGATTTACAAAAACCATCTTTTTTATTTATGAGAATCAATAATTTCAGGCTGTTTTTGACAAATTACATTTAAATTCCACGGCTTATCCTCTAAACGTTTAATATTATTAAAACCAAATTCTTCCAATTTCATTTTTAATAAACGAAAATCATAACCGCTCTTGTGAATGTCCCAGATTTCTGTTTCACCATCATTCTGCCAGCCCCAAAATCCTGCTAATGAATGTTGAAGATTGGTCCAATCAGGGTTTGCAACAGATTTTTTGAACGGGTCCTCGTCTAAAAACTGTTCAATATGAAACAACATATCAGGGATAATTATTTGAAGTTTTCCTCCTTTTTTAAGGATTTTATACCAGCATTTCAATGTTTTATCTGCCTGAGAAAACGTCAGGTGTTCAAAAAAATGTCTTGAATAAATTTCTTCTACCGTATTTTCAGAAAAATTTTTTTCTAATTCCCAGGCATTGCAATTATATTTAACCCACTCAAAATTTCTTATATCGACCCCTGCAAAACCTTCTTTAGGCTTTTTATTGCCGCATCTAGAACTTTAGGAAGCTAATTTTAGCTCGAAAGTATCGGCAGACGTGGAAATACCATAAACCTCATCCTGTAAATTAAACTTTACATCTCCAACAGAGCCGCCAAACTTTTGCTTAAGGATTGTCAACAGTGAATATGCGAGGCAAACAAATCCGACGTGA
>ERZ795055.876-NODE-876-length-25801-cov-17.047347_pt1 | contig 25801 bp, 24 predicted proteins | sample MGYA00375139_ERZ795055 | MGnify/ENA primary metagenome ERZ795055 (study PRJEB30184, sample SAMN05720283) | anaerobic digester metagenome | isolation source: active sludge of municipal wastewater-treating anaerobic digesters | place: USA | collected 2015-01-23 ... | reverse complement strand
CGTTCCGCTGGGTGGCGCTGTCGGGCGACCCCGAGGACATCCGCAAGACCGACGCGAAGATCAAGCAGCTCTTCCCGGACAACACTCACGTGCACCGCTGGCTCGACATGGCGGGCGCCCGCATCGCCTTCCAGGGCCTGCCGGCGCGCATCTGCTGGCTGGGCCTGGGCGAGCGCCACCGCGCGGGCCTGGCCTTCAACGAGATGGTGCGCAGTGGCGAGCTCAAGGCGCCCATCGTGATCGGCCGCGATCATCTGGACACCGGCTCCGTGGCCAGCCCCAACCGCGAGACCGAGGCGATGCGCGACGGCAGCGACGCGGTGAGCGACTGGCCCCTGCTCAACGCCCTGCTCAACACCGCGGGCGGCGCGACCTGGGTCTCGCTGCATCATGGCGGGGGCGTGGGCATGGGCTACTCGCAGCACTCGGGGGTGGTGATCGTGGCCGACGGCACCGAGGCTGCGGCACGGCGACTGGCTCGGGTGCTGGTCAACGACCCGGCCTCGGGCGTGATGCGGCATGCCGACGCCGGCTACGAGTCCGCCATCGATTGCGCGCGGCGCGAGGGCCTGAACCTGCCCATGCTGCGGAGCTAGCCATGCTGGTGATCGAACCCGGACGACTGCGCCTGGCCGACCTGCACCAGGTGTGGCTCGCCCCCGTGCGCGTGAGCCTCGCGCCCGAGGCGTGGGGCGCGGTCGAGGCCTCGGCCCAGGCGGTCGAACGCATCGTCGCCCGCGGCGCAGCGGCCTACGGCATCAACACCGGCTTCGGCCTGCTGGCCAAGAAGCGCATCCCCGACGCCGAGCTGCGCCAGCTGCAGCGCAACCTCATCCTGTCGCACTCGGTGGGCGTCGGCGAGTTGCTCGACGACGCGGTAGTGCGCCTGGCCCTGGTGCTCAAGGTGGCCAGCCTGGCGCGCGGCCACTCGGGCGTGCGCCGCCTGATCATCGAGCGACTGCTCGCCCTGCTCGACGCAGGCATCCTGCCGTGCGTGCCGTCCAAGGGTTCAGTGGGTGCCTCGGGCGACCTCGCACCGCTGTCGCATCTCACTCTCGCCTTGATCGGTGAGGGCGAGGTCCGCGTCCGCGGCGTGCGTCAGCGGGCCGCCCACGCGCTCGCGGCCGCCGGCCTCGAGCCCGTGGAGCTCGCCGCCAAGGAGGGGCTGGCGCTGATCAACGGCACGCAGATCTCCACCGCGCTGGCGCTGCACGGCCTGTTCATGGCGCAACGCGTGTTCGAGGCGGCAGTGGTCAGTGGCGCCATGGCGGTCGACGCCGCCCGCGGCAGCGACGCGCCCTTCGACCCGCGCCTGCACGAGCTGCGCGGCCACGCCGGCCAGATCGCCACGGCCCGGGCCTATCGCGAGCTGCTCGCCGGCAGCGCGATCCGCGCCTCGCACCTCACCGACGACGAGCGAGTGCAGGACCCCTACAGCCTGCGCTGCCAGCCCCAGGTGATGGGTGCCTGCCGCGATCTGCTCGTTCAGGCGGCACGCACCCTGCTCATCGAGGCCAACGCCGTCACCGACAACCCGCTCGTGTTCGCGCGCGGCGGCGGCGCCCCGGACGACGAGGTGCTCTCGGGCGGCAACTTCCACGCCGAGCCGGTGGCCTTCGCCGCCGACACCCTGGCACTGGCGATTGCCGAGATCGGCGCGCTCTCGGAGCGGCGCATCGCGCTGCTGATCGACGCCACGCTCTCGGGCCTGCCGCCCTTCCTGGTGCGCGACCCGGGCGTGAACTCGGGCTTCATGATTGCCCACGTCACGGCCGCGGCGCTGGCCTCCGAGAACAAGTCGCTCGCGCACCCGGCGAGCGTGGACAGCCTGCCCACCTCGGCCAACCAGGAAGACCACGTGAGCATGGCCACCTTCGCGGCACGACGCCTGCACGAGATGGCGGTGAACACCGCGCACATCGTGGGCATCGAGCTGCTGGCGGCCGCGCAAGGCATCGACTTTCACCAGCCGCTCGCCACCTCGCCGCGGCTGGCGCAGGCGCACCGCCGGCTGCGTGAGCGGGTCTCGTTCTACGAGGTGGACCGCATCCTTGCGCCCGACATCGCCGCCGCCACCGCCATGGTGCTCGAGGGCGCGCTCGCCGAGCCCGCGCGGGAACTCTTCGCCCCACTGGCGTGAACGGCATGCGCGCCTTCGATCCAACCCTCTGGCAAGGCCGCGTCGACGCGGCCGAGGGCGAGCTCGGCCGACGCTGGCACCAGGCGATGCGCCCGCTCGATGCCCACACGCCCTCGGGTAGCGCGGTGCTGATCGGCTTTGCGTGCGATGCCGGCGTGGCGCGCAACCACGGCCGGACGGGCGCGTCCGAGGGGCCGCGCGCCCTGCGCCTGGCGCTGCGCAACCTCGCGCTGCATGACTGCCGGGCCCTGGCCGACGCGGGCGACGTGGTCTGCGAGGGCGACGCACTCGAGGCCGCGCAGGAAGAGCTCGCACAGCTCGTGGCCGCGCAACTGCGCGCCGGCCGCTTCCCCGTGGTGCTGGGCGGCGGCCACGAAGTCGCGTTCGGCTCGTTTGGCGGACTCGCTCGGCACCTCGCGGCGGGCGAGCCCGCGCCGCGCGTGGGCATCGTCAACTTCGATGCGCACTTCGACCTGCGCCGCGACGAGCGCGCCACCTCGGGCACCCCCTTCCTGCAGATCGCCGAGCACTGCGCGGCGCGCGGCTGGCCCTTCCGCTACGCCTGCCTGGGCGTGAGCCGCTACGCCAACACGCAGGCGCTGTTCGCGCGCGCAGCGCAGCTGGGCGTGCTGTGGCGCGAGGACGCGCAATGCGCCGCGCCCGAGACCGCGTCAGCCTTGGCGGGCTTCGTCGATGCGGTCGATCACGTCTATCTCACCGTGTGCCTCGACGCGCTGCCCGGCGCCGTCGTGCCGGGCGTGAGCGCGCCCGCGGCGCGTGGCGTCGAGCTCGGCGTGCTCGAGCCGCTGATCGATGCCGTGTGCGCAAGCGGCAAGGTACGGGTGGCCGACCTCGCCGAGCTCAATCCGCGCTTCGACCTCGATGGTCGCAGCGCTGCGGTCGCGGCCCGGCTCGCGGCGCGCATCGTCGACGGCGTGGCCCGTGCAGGTCGATAGTCTCTGGACCGGCGTGCACCTCGCCACGCAGGCCAGCGCGGGCGAGGTGCGCGAGGCCGCGCTCGCGGTGCGCGACGGCCGCATCGCCTGGCTGGGGCGCGCCGCTGATCTGCCGACCGATCTTCATGCGCGCGAGCACCACGACGGCGCCGGCGCATGGATCACGCCAGGCCTGATCGACTGCCACACCCACCTCGTGTACGCCGGCAACCGCAGCGACGAGTTCGAGGCACGCCTGGCCGGCGCGAGCTACGCGGACATCGCAGCTCGCGGCGGCGGCATCCTGGCCACGGTGCGAGCCACGCGCGCGGCCAGCGAGGACGAACTGTTCGCGCAGAGTCTGCCGCGCGCCCAGGCGCTCGCCTGCGAAGGCGTCACCACGCTCGAGATCAAGTCGGGCTACGGGCTGGACCTGGCCACCGAGCGCAAGATGCTGCGCGTGGCGCGCCGCATCGGGCTCGAGCTCGACCTGAGCGTGCGCACCACCTTCCTTGGCGCGCACGCCCTGCCGCCGGAGTTCCGCGGCCGCGCTGACGACTACATCGCGTTCCTGTGCGAGACGATGCTGCCCGCGCTCGCCGCCGAGGGTCTGGTCGACGCGGTGGACGCCTTCTGCGAGACCGTCGGCTTCACGCCCGCGCAGTGCGAGCGCCTGTTCGTGGCCGCGCGGCACCTGGGACTGCCGGTCAAGCTGCACGCCGAGCAGCTTTCGGACCAGGGCGGGGCAGCCCTGGTGGCGCGGCACGCCGGGCTCTCGGCCGACCATCTGGAGTGGCTCAGTCCCGCGGGCATCGCAGCCATGGCGCAGGCCCGCACGGTAGCGGTACTGCTGCCCGCGGCGTTCTACTGGCTGCGCGAAACACGCGTGCCGCCCGTGGCGGCGCTGCGCGCCGCCGGCGTGCCGCTGGCGGTGGCCACCGACTGCAATCCCGGCACCGCGCCGCTCACCTCGCTGCTCACGGCGATGAACATGGCCTGCGTGCTCTTCGGTCTCACGCCACGCGAGGCCCTGGCGGGCGCCACGCTCAACGCAGCGCGGGCACTGGGACTGGATGCCGACCGCGGCTCGCTCGAGATCGGCAAGCGGGCGGACTTCGTGCTGTGGAGCGTCGAGCGGCCGGCCGACCTCGCCTACCCGATCGGCCCTGCGCCCCCGCGCGTCGTGGTACGCGCCGGCCAAGTGCGGCCCCGCGCACCCACCCAGCGCGATTAGAGTCCTGCGCCAATGACGCAGGTGCGCCAATGGCGCACCATGCTGGCAGGTTTGGCATCAGGCGGGGTTCACGGCCATGGGACGGGAGTTCTTCGAGGCTTTGCTGGACGCGGCGCGCGAGCGCCGTCGGCGCCGCCATCAGCGCCTGGCGAAGCTCGCAGGTCTGGGCGAGGCGCAGCGGCCGCCCGCATCGGCGACCGACATCGACGTGCGCGCGGTGCGCGCCCTCACTGGCCTGAGTCAGCCCAAGTTCGCCGAGCTGCTGGGTATCGAGCTGGCTACCCTGCGCAACTGGGAACAGGGCCGACGCTCGCCCACCGGACCGGCGCGCGCCCTGCTGCGTGCCATCCGCAAGAGTCCGATCGAAGTGGTTCAGGCCCTCAGCGGCTGAAGGAGCCAGCATGCCGGCAATCAAGCGCAATCACCTCGAGGACGCCCGCGGGCTGGGCCGTCTTGCCGTCGACGCGGCCGCGGGAATCGTGGACGTGGTCGAGCGCATGCACCGTACCGTGCAGCGGGTGCCCGGGCCGCTGGGCGCGGCCGTGGAGGAACGCACCCGCGGCGTCACCGGCATGGTCTACCGCGGCGTGCGCGGCGGCCTGCAGATGCTCGGCGAGGGGCTCGATGCCGCCCTCACTCCCCTGGCGGCCTTGCTGCCCGAGGGGGCCCATCCGCCGCAGCGTGAGGGACTGGTGTGCGCGCTCAACGGCGTCTACGGCGACCACCTGGCGCTCAGTGGCAACCCGCTCGCAATCGGCATGAGCCTGAGGCACGCGGGCAGTGACTTGGATCTCGCCCACCTGGAAGGCAGTCTGAGCGCCGCCGGTGCGACACCGGCCAGCGGCAAGCTGCTGGTCCTGGTGCACGGTCTGTGCATGAGCGACCTTGCCTGGCGGCGCCATGGCCACGATCACGGCGCCGCCCTGGCAGCGGCCCTGGGCTACACCCCGGTCTACGTGCGCTACAACTCGGGCCTGCACATCCACGACAACGGCCGGCAACTGGCCGCGCAGCTCGAATCGCTGGTGCGCGCCTGGCCCACGCGGGTCAGGGAACTGGTGCTGCTGGGTCACAGCATGGGTGGCCTCGTGATGCGCAGCGCCGAGCTGCACGGCCGCGAGCACGCGCAGCGCTGGCGCGGCGCCTTGCGCCGCATGATCTTCCTGGGCACGCCGCATCAGGGCGCGCCGCTGGAACGCGGCGGCCACTGGATCGACCAGGCGCTCGAACTCAGCCCCTACGCGGCACCCTTCAGCCGGCTGGGCAAGACGCGCAGCGCGGGCATCCGCGACCTGCGTCACGGCACGATCACCCCGGACGGCAGCCACACCCATGCGCTGCCGGTCGATGTGGAGTGCATGACGGTGGCGGCCACCCTGAGCCGACGCCGCCACCTGGTGGCCGAGCGCCTGCTGGGCGACGGCCTGGTGCCGCTCAACAGCGCGCTGGGCGAGCACCGCGACGTGGCGCGCCGCCTGGACTTCGCGCCGGCACGGCGGCGCATCGTCTACGAGACCGGCCACCTCGAACTGCTCAGCCGACCCGAGGTGTACGCGCAATTGCTTGCGTGGCTTGGCCCCGGCCGACCGATGCTGCTCGCCGCGCCGACCCAGGACGCCGGGACTGTCGAGACACCACTCCTGCCGCAGAGTTGAGGACGGCACGGGCCGCAAATGACGAAGGGCCCCGCGGGGCCCTTCGTGCTCGCGGCGCGGTGCAACTCAGCTCGCCGCGCGTCCGGTGATCGCGCGCATCTTCTGCACCTTCTCGAATTCGTCGCGGCAGAAGCTGTCGCAGAAGCCGGCCTTCATCAGGACGGGATCGTCCAGGGACTCGTCGCAGAAACGGCACTGGGTGTAGGTCACGGCCTCCTTGGGCTGCGCCGCGGCGAACTTGCGCCGCAGTTCTTCCTGGCGCTCCTGCATCTCCAGCGTCATGTCGGCTTCATCCATCCTGGCGGCTCCTGAGTTGACTTGCTTGCGCACCGGGCGGCGACTTCGGCTGGGCGCGGGCGGGGCAAGTTGAAGAAAGAGAAACAAAAAGCCGCTCGATCGTGAGCGGCTTTCCGACGGGCGAAGCCCGTGAATCCTGGTTGCGGGGGAAGGATTTGAACCTTCGACCTTCGGGTTATGAGCCCGACGAGCTGCCAGACTGCTCCACCCCGCGGCAAGCTCGCATTGCTGCGAGAAAGCGAACTATACACGAGACCGACAGCGCTTCGCAAACCGCGCAGGGCGATGGGCGCAAACCCCGAGGCGGCGGCCCGCGAGTCGCAAGCCTCTCTCCGCCCCATCAGGTGCCTGACGCGCCTCTGAGGTGCCCGCGCCCGCGTTGGCGGGCTGAGCCTCAGTCCGCCAGGGCCCACGCGACGGCCGCCAGGGCGTGCTCGCGCGTGGTGTCGATCAGCGGCACGGTGGCATCGCTGGCATCGACCAGCAAGCTGATCTCGGTGCAAGCGAGCACGACGGCCTGCGCGCCCCGTGCGACGAGGTTGGCGATCACCTCGCGATAGCGCGCCCGCGAGGCGGGCTCGAAGCGGCCGAGGCAGAGCTCTTTGTAGATGACGCGATTAACCTCGGCCCGATCCTCGGCGGGCGGCACCAGCACCTCGATGCCGTGCTCGCGCTCGAGTCGCCCGCGGTAGAACTCCTGCTCCATCGTGAAACGCGTGCCGAGCAGCCCCACCCGGGTGCACCCCGCTGCGAGCACCGCGCGCGCGGTGGCATCGGCAATGTGCAGTAGCGGAATGCGCACCGCGTCTTCGATGGCGGGCGCCACCCGATGCATGGTGTTGGTGCACAGGACCAGACCCTGCGCGCCCGCCCCTTCCAGGGCCTGGGCCTCGCGCGCGAGGCTCGCGCCGGCGGCGTCCCAGTCGCCTGCACGTTGCAGCGCCTCGATGGCGTGAAAGTCCACGCTCAGCAGCAGCAGGCGGGCCGAATGCAGGCCGCCAAGACGAGCCTGCACCGCCTGGTTGAGCAGGCGGTAGTAGAGCGCGGTCGACTCCCAGCTCATGCCACCCAGCAGACCCAGAGTCTTCAAGTCGGACCTCCTCGATGCACCGTGAGCGTGTGCGACGGCATGCAGTGTATGGGGGCACGAGTGGCCCGTCGGCACCACCGAGGTGCGCCGCGTCGACTTCGCGTGCATCGGAGTGCGACAACTTGGTGCGCAGCCTGGCCCCGCGTCCCTGGGCGCGCGGCCGTGGGCTGCTGGCACGCGTGTTGCATTGATCTACCCAGCGTCACAGTGGCGCCTAACCCACGGAGATCGAACGATGGACCGCAGACAGTTCATGCAGGCAACGGGTGCCCTGGCGCTCAGCTCGGGCAGCCTTCAGGCCTTCGGGCAGGACAAGACGCCGATCAAGGTCGGCATCCTGCATTCGCTGTCGGGGACGATGGCCATCTCCGAGACGGCGCTGAAGGAGACGGCGCTGATGACGATCGCCGACATCAACGCCAAGGGCGGTGTGATGGGGCGCCCGCTCGAGCCGGTGGTGGTCGATCCGGCCTCGAACTGGCCGCTGTTCGCCGAGAAGGCGCGACAGCTGATCACGCAGGACAAGGTGGCCGTGGTGTTCGGCTGCTGGACCTCGGTGTCGCGCAAGAGCGTGCTGCCGGTGTTCAAGGAACTTAACGGACTGCTGTTCTATCCCGTGCAGTACGAGGGCGAGGAACTCGAGCGCAACGTGTTCTACACGGGCGCCGCCCCGAACCAGCAGGCCATCCCCGCCACCGAATACCTGATGAGCAAGGAAGGCGGCGGCGCCAAGCGCTTCTTCCTGCTCGGCACCGACTACGTCTACCCGCGCACGACCAACAAGATCCTGCGCGCCTTCCTCAAGAGCAAGGGCGTGGCCGACAAGGACATCGAGGAGGTCTACACGCCCTTTGGCCACAGCGACTACCAGACCATCGTCGCCAACATCAAGAAGTTCTCCACTGGCGGCAAGACCTGCGTCATCTCGACCATCAACGGCGACTCCAACGTGCCGTTCTACAAGGAACTGGGCAACGCAGGTCTGTCGGCCAAGCAGGTTCCGGTGATGGCCTTCTCTGTGGGTGAGGAAGAACTGCGTGGCGTCGACGCCAAGCCGCTGGTCGGTCACCTGGCCTGCTGGAACTACTTCATGTCGCTGAAGAATCCGCAGAACGAGGCTTTCATCAAGAACTACAAGGCCTGGGCAGTGAAGCAGAAGCTGCCCAACGCCAGCACCGCGGTCACCAACGATCCGATGGAGGCGACCTTCATCGGCATCCACATGTGGAAGCAGGCCGTCGAGAAGGCCAAGTCCATCGAGGTGGACAAGGTGATCCCGGCGGTCGCCGGCCAGACCTTCCCGGCCCCGAGCGGCTACACCGCGAAGATGGACGAGACCAACCATCACCTCTGGAAGCCCGTGTTCATCGGCGAGATCCGCGCCGACGGCCAGTTCAACGTCGTCTGGAAGAGCAAGGGGCTGGTGCGCGCCCAGCCCTGGAGCCCGTTCATCCCGGGCAACGAAGGCAAGCAGAAGATCTGATCCACCCACTGCCTGTCCACACGCGTCCGGCGCAGCTCGCGCCGGACGCGCTCGCCACGCCTTGCCCGGGAACTTCGTGAACCTGCTGCGCGCCCTGCTGCTTGCCGCTTGTCTGGCGCTGTCTGGCGCGGCCTGGGCGGCGCTCGACGCCAGCGCCGTGAGTGCGCTGGCCAGCGACGACTCCGATGAGCGCGTGGCTGCCATTTCGGCCCTGGCCGCCAGCGGCGAGCCGCGTGCCCGGCAGATCCTCAAGGCGCTATCCGAGGACGGCCTGTACACCACCAAGGACAAGACCGGCGCGATCCGCGTGGTGCTCGAGGAGTCGGGCACCTGGGTCGACGCCGCGAGCGGCGCTCCGATCGACTCATCCGGCGAGCGCGACGCCATCAACACCAACAACCGCCTGCGCGGTGCGCTCGATGCCGCGCTCGCCGCCTTCGACCTGTCCTCGCCCGATGTGCCTACCCGGCTCGCGGCGGCCGAGGCGCTGCAAGGCGCCGACGACGCCGCGCTGCTGCCAGCGATCGAAGCCGCCCTGGCCCGTGAGTCCGACACGCGGGTGCGCGAGCGGCTGGCAAACGCGCGCGCCGCGCTCGGCCTGCGCGCACCCGAGGCCGCGCAGCGCCTCGCCGCGGTGCGCGCCCTGTCCGACTCCGACAGTCCGCAGGTGCGCCAGATGCTCAGCGAGCGGCTCGATCCGGCCAACGAGCCCGACGCCGCAGTGCGCGCGGCCGCGCAGACCACGCTGGCCGAGATCGCCCAGCGCCTGCGCAAGTACGAACTGCTCAACAGCTTCTTCAGCGGCCTGAGCCTGGGCAGCATCCTGCTGCTCGCCGCCATCGGGCTGGCCATCACCTTCGGGCTGATGGGCGTGATCAACATGGCGCACGGCGAGTTTCTGATGATCGGCGCCTACTGCACCTACGTGGTCCAGTCCCTTTTCCGCGCCCACGCGCCCGGCCTGCTCGAGTGGTATCCGGTCGCCGCGCTGCCGGTGGCCTTCCTGGTGACCGCCCTGCTGGGCGTACTGCTCGAGCGCAGCGTGATCCGCTGGTTCCACGGCCGGCCCCTCGACACCCTGCTGGCCACCTGGGGCGTCAGCCTGCTGCTCATCCAGGGTGCACGCTCGCTGTTCGGCGCGCAGAACGTCGAACTGGCCAATCCGTCCTGGATGGCTGGGGGCATCGAGCTCGCCGGTGGGCAGGTGCTGGCCTACAACCGCATTGCCATCATCGTCTTCGCCGCGGTGGTGGTGGCCCTGGTGTGGTGGCTGCTGGCACGCACGCGCATGGGCCTGTTCGTGCGCGCGGTGACGCAGAACCGGGCGATGGCCAGCGCCGCCGGCGTGCCCACCGATCGCGTGGACATGCTCACCTTCGGCCTGGGCTCGGGACTGGCGGGCCTCGCGGGCGTCGCGCTCTCGCAGATCGGCAACGTCGGGCCCGAGCTGGGCACGGGCTTCATCATCGACAGTTTCATGGTCGTGGTGCTGGGCGGCGTGGGCCAGATCGCCGGCACCGTGATCTCGGCCCTGGGGCTGGGAGCGCTGGCCAAGCTGATCGAACCCGCGGCGGGGCCGGTGCTGGCCAAGATCGCGCTGCTCTTGCTGGTGATCCTGGTGATCCAGAAGCGTCCGCAAGGTCTGTTCGCGGTCAAGGGCAGGAGCGCCGACGCATGATCAGCCTGCGCCTGGCCAGCCTCATGAGCCCGCGCCAGTGGCTGCTGCTGGCGGCCCTCACGGCACTGATCATGGTCGCGCTGCCGATTGCCCACCTGGCCTTGCCGGAGTCGCATCCGCTGCACGTCTCGGCCTACACCATCACGGTGCTGGGCAAGTTCATGTGCTACGCGATCGTGGCCCTGGGCATGGACCTGATCTGGGGCTACGCCGGCATCCTGTCGCTCGGCCAGGGCCTGTTCTTCGCGCTCGGCGGCTACGCCATGGGGATGTACCTGATGCGCTCGATCGGACGTGACGGCGTCTACCAGAGCGATCTGCCCGACTTCATGGTGTTCCTCAACTGGAAGGAGCTGCCCTGGTACTGGACCGGCAGCGATCAGTTCTGGTGGGCTGCGCTGCTGGTGGTGCTGGTGCCCGGCCTGCTCGCCCTGGTGTTCGGCTGGTTCGCCTTCCGCTCGCGCATCAAGGGCGTGTACTTCTCGATCATCACCCAGGCGGTGACCTACGCCGCCATGCTGCTTTTCTTCCGCAACGACACCGGCTTCGGCGGCAACAACGGCTTCACCGACTTCAAGCGCATCCTGGGCTTTCCGATCGCCGCCCCCGAGACGCGCGTGGCGCTGTACGTGATCACCGCGCTGACGCTGCTGCTCGCCTTCCTTGCCTGCCGCTTCGTGGTCACCTCGCGCCTCGGGCGGGTGCTCACCGCGGTGCGCGATGCCGAGTCGCGCCTCATGTTCATCGGCTACAACCCCCTGCGCTACAAGCTGTTCGTGTGGGTGTTCGCGGCCGTGCTCTCGGGCATCGCCGGCGCGCTCTACGTGCCGCAGGTGGGCATCATCAACCCCGGCGAGATGAGCCCGGCCAACTCGATCGAGATCGCCATCTGGGTGGCGGTGGGCGGGCGCGGCACCCTGGCGGGCGCGGTGCTCGGCGCTTTCGCGGTCAACGGCGCCAAGAGCTGGTTCACGGTCGCCTTCCCGGAGTACTGGCTCTTCGTCCTGGGCCTGATGTTCATCCTGGTGCCGCTGTTGCTGCCGCGCGGGCTGGTGGGCCTGCTGCGCGGGCGAGCCGCACCGGATCAGGCCAAACCAGCGGATCCGGCGAAGCGGGCGGAACCGGCCGTCCCGGTGGCGCCCGCGGCCAGCGCGCAGGAGCGGGCATGAGCGTGGCCGCTCCTGCCCCAGTGACGCACGCGGCCAGCGGGCCGGGCGAGTCGGCCTACGGCCACCTGGCCGATCCCAACCGGGTCGACACGTCCCACGGCCCGATCCTCTATCTCGACGACATCACGGTGAGCTTCGACGGCTTTCGGGCGCTCAACAAGCTTTCGCTCACCATCGAGCGCGGCGAGCTGCGCTGCGTGATCGGCCCCAACGGCGCGGGCAAGACGACCATGATGGACGTGATCACCGGCAAGACGCGCCCGGCATCCGGGACCGCTTTCTTCGGCCAGACCTTCGATCTGACCCGCCTGCCCGAGACGCGCATTGCTGAGCTCGGCATCGGCCGCAAGTTCCAGAAGCCCACGGTATTCGAGAACCACACCGTGTTCGAGAACCTGGAGCTCGCGCTGGCCGATCCCGCGGGCGCCCGGCCCTCGCGGGCCAAGGGGCTGTGGGCCAACCTCTTCGCGCACCTGACCGAGTCGCAGCGCGCGCTGATCGACGACACGCTGGCCCGCATCCGCCTCAATGGCTCGGAGCATCGGCTGGCGGGCCTGCTGTCGCATGGCCAGAAGCAGTGGCTCGAGATCGGCATGCTGCTGGTGCAGGAACCCGCGCTGGTGCTGCTCGACGAGCCGGTGGCGGGCATGACCGACGCCGAGACCGAACGCACCGCGGAACTCATCCTGGAGCTCGAAGGCAGCCACTCGATCATGGTGGTCGAGCACGACATGGACTTCGTGGCGCGCATCGCCCGCAAGGTGACCGTGCTGCACGAAGGCAGCGTGCTGGCCGAAGGCAGCCTCACCGAGGTTCAGGCCGACGAACGCGTGATCGAGGTCTATCTTGGCCGCTGAGTCCTCGCCCATGCTGCAAGTCAGCGGCCTGCAGCAGTACTACGGCGGCAGCCACATCCTGCGCGACGTGAACCTGGCCGTGCCGGCCGCCGCGGTGACGGTGCTGCTGGGACGCAACGGGGTGGGCAAGACCACGCTGTTGCGCACGCTGATGGGGCTGGTGCCGGCGCGCAGCGGCACGGTGAGCTTCGCGGGGACCGACATCACCCACACCGCGCCGCACCGGCGCGCGGCCCTGGGCATAGGCTACGTGCCGCAGGGACGCGAGATCTTCAACCGCCTGACGGTCGAGGAGAACCTGATGGTGGGCATGGCGCCCCTGCCCGCGGGCCGCGCCCGGCGCCTTCCGGAGCACGTGCTCGAGACCTTCCCCGTGCTCAAGCAGATGCTGCGCCGGCGCGGCGGCGATCTGTCGGGCGGGCAGCAGCAGCAGCTGGCCATCGGCCGCGCGCTCGCCGCCGGCCCCAAGCTCCTCATCCTCGACGAGCCCACCGAAGGCATCCAGCCCTCGATCATCAAGGAGATCGGCGCGGTCATCCGCCGACTGGCGCGCGAGCAGGGCCTGGCGGTGCTCCTGGTCGAGCAGTACTACGACTTTGCCGAAGGGCTCGCCGACACCTGGGCCGTGATGTCGCGCGGACAGATCACCCATGCGGGCGCGGGCGCCGACATGAAGGATCTCGAGGTTCGCGAGCTGATCGCGATCTGAAGCTCCGACCCGCGAGGCCAGCGGTCGCCAGAGCGAGCACTGGCGCGGGCAGATCTCGATGCGCTCGAGCGGCCCGACACGCCTGACGCGGGTGCGCAGTTAGGCGCTCGCTGCCAGCGCGTTTAGGGGCCTGGGCCATTGATAAACTGGCCAGCATGTTCAGCACGCCCGCCCGCTACTGCTCTGCCTGCGGCCACTCGTTGGCGCGGCGCGTGCCCACCGGCGACAACCGCGAGCGCGACTGCTGCGACGCCTGCGGCACCGTGCACTACGTCAACCCGCGCCCGGTGGTTGGCACTGTGCCGGTGTGGGGCGAGCAGGTTCTGCTGTGCCGGCGCGCGATCGAGCCGCGCCTGGGCAAGTGGACGCTGCCGGCCGGCTTCATGGAGGTGGGCGAGACCACCGCCGACGGTGCCCTGCGCGAGACGCTCGAGGAGGCGGGAGCGCGCATCTCGCTCGGGCCGCTGTTCACCATGATCGACGTGCCGCACGTCGAGCAGGTGCACATCTTCTACCGCGCCGACCTGCTCGATCTCGCGTTCGCACCTGGGGAGGAGTCGCTCGAGACCCGGCTCTTCGCCGAGCACGAGATCCCCTGGGACGAGATCGCGTTCCGCACGGTGGCCACCACGCTGCGCCTGTTCTTCGCCGATCGCGCGCGCGGCGCCTTCGGCACGCACACGCCCGCAATCACCCTGCCCCCCCACCACGACGCATGATTCCCTGGCTGCGCGAGGGCGAGGACTTCCCTGCGGTGCGCAGCGCGCTGCGCCGGCCCAACGGCCTGCTCGCCGCCAGCGCCGAGATCACACCCGCCCGCCTGGTCGCAGCCTATGCGCAGGGTGTCTTTCCCTGGTACGCGCAGGGCGAGCCCGTGCTGTGGTGGAGCCCCGACCCACGCATGGTGCTGTACGTCGATGAGTTCCGCGTCAGCCGCTCGCTGCGCAAGACCCTGGCGCAGGTGGCCGCGAGCCCGAGCATCGAACTCTGGCTCGACCGCGATTTCGCGGCGGTGATGCGCGCCTGCGCCCAACCGCGCCCCGGCCAGCCCGGCACCTGGATCACCGACGAGATCCTCGCCGCCTACAGCGCGCTGCACCGCGCGGGGCTCGCGCATTCGGTCGAAACCTGGATCGATGGCGAGCTCGCGGGCGGCCTCTACGGCGTGGCCCTGGGGCGCATGTTCTACGGCGAGTCGATGTTCGCGCGCACCCGCGACGCATCGAAGATCGCGCTCGCCACCCTGGTGGGCGTGCTCAGGCACGAGGGGGTGTCGGTGATAGACTGCCAGCAGGACACGGCACACTTGGCATCGCTCGGTGCGCGCGCCATCCCCCGCGCCGCCTTTTGCGCGCATCTCGAGGCCGCCGTGCCCTTGCCCGCGCCCGACTGGAAGGCTTACGCAGCCCACCCGCTGAACCACTGGCTGAAGACCTGACGAGACCTTGGCCAACCTCAAGGAACTGCCCTTCTCGGCGCTGCAGTTCTACGCGACGGCGCCCTACCCCTGCAGTTACCTGGAGGGCCGGCAGGCGCGCTCACAGGTGGCCACGCCCGCGCACCTGATCAACGCCGATGTCTACAGCGAACTGGTGCGCATGGGCTTCCGGCGCAGCGGGATCTTCACCTACCGGCCCCATTGCGACGGTTGCCGCGCCTGCATCCCGGTGCGGGTGCGCGCGCTGGAGTTCGTTGCCAACCGCAGCCAGCGCCGCGCCCAGCGCCGCCACGAGGCGCTCGTCACCCGCGTCGCGGCGCTCGCCTTCGACGCCGAGCACTACGCGCTGTATCTGCGCTATCAGGCGCACCGCCACAGCGGCGGCGGCATGGACAACGACAGCCGCGAGCAGTACACGCAGTTCCTGCTGCAGTCGAAGGTGAACACGCGGCTCGTCGAGTTCCGCGACCCGCCCTCGCCCGAGGGTCGGCTGGGCACGCTGCGCATGGTGTCGATCATCGACGTGCTGGCCGACGGCCTGTCCTCGGTCTACACCTTCTTCGACCCCGATACACCCGGCGCCTGCTACGGCACCTACAACGTCCTGTGGCAGATCGGCCAGTGCCGGGGGCTGGGCCTGGCCCACCTCTACCTCGGTTACTGGATCGAGGCGAGCGGCAAGATGGCCTACAAGTCGCGCTTCCGCCCGCTCGAGGTCCTGCGCCAGGGCCGCTGGCAGCGGCTCGCCGAGCCCGGGATCCCGACCCCCTGAACCGCTTTCCCTTCCCGCCATGCTCTACCAACTCGCCCGCCGCGCGCTCTTCTCGCTCGACCCTGAAACCGCCCACGACCTGACGCTGGCCAACATCGGCTGGGCCGCGCGCTGCGGCCTGACGCGCCTGGTGGCGCGCGCCGTGCCTGAGGATCCGGTCGAGCTGATGGGCCTGCGCTTTCGCAACGCGGTGGGCCTGGCCGCCGGCATGGACAAGGAAGGGGCGCACCTTGCCGCGCTGGGGGCGCTGGGCTTCGGCCACATCGAGGCCGGCACCGTCACGCCCCTGCCGCAGCCGGGCAACCCCAAGCCGCGCGTGTTCCGCATCATCCCCGCCCAGGCGGTGGTCAACCGCATGGGCTTCAACAACGCGGGCGTGGACCAGTTCGTCCGCAACGTGGCTGGGGGCGCGGCCTACCGTGCCGCCGGCGGCATCGTCGGCCTGAACATCGGCAAGAACGCCGCCACGCCCATCGAGGATGCGCTCTCGGACTACCGCATCGGTCTGGCCAAGGTGTACACGCACGCCGACTACGTGGCGGTGAACATCTCCTCGCCCAACACCAAGAACCTGCGCGCCCTGCAGGGCGAGAAGCAACTCGAGGCCCTGCTCGCCGGTCTGGCCGAGCAGCGCAAGCGCCTCGAGGACGAGCACGGCCGCCGCGTGCCGATCGCCGTGAAGATCGCGCCCGACCTTGCCGACGACGAAGTCCGCCGCGCCGCGGATGCCCTGGTGCGCCACGGACTGGACGCGATCATCGCCACCAACACCACGCTGTCGCGCGCAGCGGTGCAGGGCCTGCCGAACGCCGACGAAGCGGGCGGGCTGTCGGGCAGGCCGCTCACCGCGCGCTCGACCGAGGTGGTGGCCCTGCTCGCCCGTCACCTGAAAGGCCGCCTGCCCATCATCGGCGTGGGGGGCATCATGAGCGGCGAGGACGCGGTGGCCAAGATGCAGGCCGGCGCCTCGCTGGTGCAGCTCTACACCGGCTTCATCTACAGCGGGCCGGACCTGGTGGGCGAGTGTGTGGCGGCCATCGCCGCCTGGCGCGCGCGTCAGCGCCCACGGCGCCGCGCGGCCTGAGCGACCGCGCCCCTAAGCGCATGCGCTGCTTCGTGGCGCTGCTGCCCGCGGACGAGTCCCGCCCCGCGCTCGACGCCCTGCTGCGCTGCGCCGCGCTGTCGCATCCCCGCGCGCGCGCGGTGCATCCCGCCGACCTGCACCTGACCTTGGCCTTCATCGGCGACTTGCCGCCAGCGCGCGCGCAAGCTCTGGCCACGGCGCTGGCGCGGCGGCCCGCGCCGCAAGCCCCGCCCTGGCAGCTCGATCAGCTAGGCGCGTTCGCCCAGGCGCGCGTGCTGTGGGCGGGCGGTGCGGCGCACGCTGAACTCGAGGCGATGGCGGCGGCGGTGCGCAGCTGGCTCGACGACGAAAACGTGAGTTACGACCGCAAGCGCTTCGTGCCGCATGTCACCCTGTTGCGCAAGCTGGCGCTCGCCGAGGCCGAGCACGCGCCCGCTGTCATCGAGCCACCCATCCCGTGGCCGCTGGGTGCGCCGGTCCTGCTCGCGGCGCGGGCAAATCCCGAGGCGCCGCGCTACGCCCCGGTGGCGGCCGCGACGCCGTCGTTTGGCTGCGATCAAGCCGAGCCGAATCGCTGATTGACCCTACGGCGGCGGCGCCCGCATCCTCGCGCCCATGCTTCACTTCCACTCTTGGGCGCGCCCCGCCGCGGCCCGCACCGCGCGGCCCTGAGGGCCGACACCCGGCCATGGGACCGCTCCCGCTCACCCTGCTGCTGCTCGCGGCCTTCGCCGGCTTCGCCTGGCTGGCGTGGCGCAAGCTCGCCATCGTCGCCGCCTTGCAACCCGAGGTGCGCTGGGACCGCCCGGGCGCGCGCCTGGCCAACGTGCTGCGCCTGGGCCTGCTGCAGACCCGCATGCTCGAAGGCGACTTCAAGCCGGGACTGATGCACCTGGTGATCTTCCTGGGCTTCATGACGCTCCTGGTGCGCAAGCTGCAACTGCTTGTGCTGGGCTACGACGCACACTTTGTCTTTCCTGGCCTGCCCGGTGCGCTGTACACCGGCCTCAAGGACCTCGTGGAGCTTGCGGTGGTGGCCGCGGTGCTCTACGGCTTCTGGCGGCGCTTCGTACAGCGACCGGCGCGGCTCGAGCCCAACCGCGAGGCGCTGGTGGTGCTGGGCCTGATCCTGGCGATCATGCTCACCGACTTCCTGTACGACGGCTTCAAGTTCGCGCTGCTATCCGGCAGCCACGAGGGCATTGCCCACGAGCGTGCCTGGTCACCGGTGGGCGGCGCGCTCGCCAGTCTGTTCCAGGGGCTGCCCGAGACCACGCTGGCCGCGGGCTACCACGCCTTCTACTGGATCCAGATGCTCACGGTGCTGAGCTTCCTGGTGATCCTGCCGGTGGGGGAGCACTTCCACATCGTCACCGCGCTGCCCGCGCTGTTCTTCGCGCGGGCCACGCCGCTGGCGCGCGTGCCCTCGGTGAACCTCGACGCGCTGATGGCCGAGGACGCCACCGACATCAAGGTCGGCGCGCGCACCGCGCTCGACCTGCCCTGGAAGGATGGCTTCGACGCCTACACCTGCACCGAATGCGGCCGCTGCAAGGACGCCTGCCCGACCTTCCTGACGGGCAAGCCACTGGCCATGAAGTGGGTGCACGACAGCGTGAAGCACCACCTGCTCGAGCAACGCGCGGCGATTCTGGCGCACGACGAGGCGGCACTGCCTCCCCTGGTGGGGCCGGTGATCTCGGCCGACACGCTGTGGGCCTGCACCACCTGCGGCTACTGCGAGCGCGCCTGTCCGATCGAGCTCGAACTGCTGGGCAAGATCTTCCGCCTGCGCCAGCACCAGGTGCTGATGGAGGGCGCCTTCCCGCCCGAGCTCAAGACCGTGTTCGACAACTACGAGAGCGCCGGCAACCCCTGGGGCCTGCCGGCCGACACGCGCGGCGACTGGGCCCGGGAACTCGGCGTCGAGGTGGCCGCCACCCCCGAGCAGGTCGCGGGGCTCGACTATCTGTTCTACGTGGGCTCGGCGCAGAGCTTCGACGACCGCAACCAGAAAGTGGCGCGCGCCTTCGTGCGCATCCTTCAGGCGGCGGGCGTGCGCTTTGCCATCCTTGGCGCGGCCGAAGGCTCGACCGGCGAGTGCGTGCGACGCGCAGGCAACGAGATGCTGTTCCAGGCGCTCGCCCAGCCCCTGGTCGAGACCCTCAACGGTCTGGGCGTGACGCGCATCGTGACCTGCGATCCTCACGCGTTCAACAGCCTGCGCAACGAGTACCCCGAGTTCGGCGGGCACTACGAGGTCCGCCACCACACCCAGGTGATCGCCGAGCTGATCGCCGCGGGCCGGCTGCAGCTCGCGCCGAGCTTCGAGCGCGTGATCCTGCACGACCCCTGCTACCTGGGCCGCCACAACGGCGAGTACCAGGCCCCGCGCGCGGTGCTCGCCGCGGTCAGCAAGGACGCGCCGCTTGAATTCCCTCTGGCGCGCGAGAAGGCCATGTGCTGCGGCGCAGGCGGCGGCCGCTTCTGGATGGAAGAGCATCTGGGACGGCGTATCAACCTCACGCGCGTCGAGCAGGCGCTGCCCCAGTCGCCCCAGGTGATCGCCACCGCCTGTCCCTACTGCCTCACGATGGTGAAGGACGGCCTGGCCACCCTGGGCCGCGAAGACGTGGCGGCCCGCGACCTGGCCGAACTGGTCGCCGAGGCGCTGCCGCCCGCGGCGCCGGCCCCCGCCTAGCCCAGCGGCTAGGCCGGGCGCCGCGCCACCGCGTTGTAGCCCACCGCGTTGGAGTAGAAGTTCCCCGCCGCGGCCCGCTCGCGCAGCGCCTCGATGAAGTCACGCGCCTGCGCGCCACTGAGCTCGCCGCTGGCCACTAGTGCGTCGAGCAGGTCGTGAAGAAAGAACAGTCGCGCGAAGTCCTCCGCGCCAACCTCGAGCACGCGCCCCTGCACCCGAACGTCCGTCAGGCCCGCGCTGCGCAGCAGCGGCCCGAGGTTGACGCCGCTGTGCGGATTGACGATCGCCGCCAGCAGGGCGCGGCGCACGGCCTCGAAGACCCGGCGCTGCGCCGGATCGTCCAGAGCCAGTCCCATCTGCCCGTGGTCGGGATCGACCACCAGAATTCGTCCACCCGCGCGGGTGACGCGCCGCATCTCGGCCAGCGCCCGCTCGGGATGCTCGAGGTGCTGCAGCACGCGCTCGGCGCGCACCGCATCGAAGCTCTGGTCCGCGAAGGGCAGCTCGTAGGCACTGGCAACGCGCCAGTCGATCGCGCAGCCGACCGCCGCACTTGCACGGCGGGCCGCATCGATCATGGCCTCTGAAAGGTCGATGCCGGCCACCCCACCTTCGGGACCGACGCGGGCGGCGAGCTCGACGCAGACTTCGCCCGCGCCGCAACCGACGTCGAGCACGCGCATGCCGGGCTCGAGCCCGAGCAGCTCGTAGCCCTCACGGCGAAAGTCCGCGAGCCGTGCCGCAAGCAGCCCCAGGTAGTCGACCAGCTCGCCGGCGCGGCCGCTGGCATCCACATTCGAGAATCCGGTGTTCGATGCCACTCCATCTCCCCGCGACACCGCCCGCCTTCGGCCGGCCGCCGACTCTTGCCTGAACCAGACGCTGCGCCCCGCGCACAGCGTTCACCGAGAGCGGGGCGAATCTAGAAGAACCAGACGGCGCGGATCAGGCCGTCTTCCACGCGATACACCGCCACGGCCGCGAGCGGACCCTCGGGGAGCCCGCTGATCTGCTCCTGGTCGACCACCACGCTGCCCGAGACCATGCGTGCCACGAGCCGCGCGTGCAGCGCCGGCAGGTTGAAGCGCCGCGTGGCGTAGTGCTGGGCCAGGGCGCGCTTGCCACGGATCACGGGCTCGGGGGCGGGCGGGCGGAAGACCTCGATGTCCTCGGCATACTCGGCCACGAAGCGCGCCAGGTCGCGCGCGTTGTAGGCGTCGAGCTGGCGCTGCACCGGACCGACCACGGCGTCGGAAGCACCCATCGGCGAGTGCGGCATCAGCGCGTGCCGCGCTGCGCCTTGTAGAGCTCGCGGAAGGTCTTGCCGGTAGGTGCCATGAGGTCGCGCGTGCCGGTCCAGCCACCCGCCAGCGGCATCGAGCGCAGGCGCTTCTTGTCGCCGCCCATCATCGCCAGCAGGCGCACCGCCAGCCGCGAGGCAGCCGAGTACAGCCCAGGGCGCGCCGCCACGAAGCCCCAGACGGCCAGCGCGGCGCGCTCGGGCCAGGGACGCAGGCCGCGCTCGAACTGCTTTTCGCGCAGCTTGCGCAACAAGTCGGGCAGCGGGATCTTCACCGGGCAGACCACCGAGCACTGGCTGCACAAGGTCGCGGCCTGGGGCAGATCGAGTGCATTCTCGACCCCCGTGTAGCTGGGCGTGAGCACCGAGCCCATCGGCCCCGGATACACCCAGCCGTAGGCGTGGCCGCCGATCTTCTGGTAGACGGGGCAGTGGTTCATGCAGGCGCCGCAGCGTATGCAGCGCAGCATCTCCTGGAAGTCGCCGCCCAGCAGGCCGGTGCGGCCGCCATCGACCAGCACGTAGTACAGGTGATCGGGGCCGTCGGGCTCGCCCGCGGCACGAGTGCCGGTGAGGATGGAGAAGTAGTTGCTGATCGGCTGGCCGGTGGCCGAGCGCGGCAGCAGGCGCATGAGGGTGGCCAGGTCCTCGAGCGTGGGCAACACCTTCTCGATGCCGGTGAGCACCACGTGCACCTTGGGCACGATGGTGCACATGCCTTCGTTGCCCTCGTTGGTGACGAGCGCGACCGAGCCGGTCTCGGCGATCAGGAAGTTGCCTCCGGTCACGCCCATGTCCGAGGACAGGAAGTGGCCGCGCAGCACCTCGCGCGCCTCGCGCGTGAGCTGAGTGATCTCTTCCTTGCGCGGCGTGCCGTGGGTGCGCGCGAACAGCTCCGAGATCTCCTGCTTGTCCTTGTGGATGACGGGCGCAATGATGTGCGAGGGCGGCTCGTTGTCGTTGATCTGCAGGATGTACTCGCCCAGGTCGGTCTCGACCGGCTGCACCCCGGCCTGCGCGAAGGCCTGGTTGAGGCGGATCTCCTCGCTCACCATCGACTTGCTCTTGGTGACCTTCTTCACGCCGTGCTTGTTCGCGATCTCGACGATCAGGCGGGTGGCGTCCTGATGCGACTCGGCCCACAGCACGGTGGCGCCGCGCGCCGTGGCATTGGCCTCGAAGATCTCGAGCCAGGTGTCGAGTGCCTCGAGCCCTCGGTTGCGCCGCTCCACCGCCGCGTTGCGGGTGCCCTCGAAGTCGTCGAGCTCGGTGATCGCCACGGCGCGGGCGGTGACGAACTTCTCTGAGAGTTTCTTGAGGTTCTTCTGCAGGCGCGGGTCAGCCAGCTTGACGGCCGCCCGCTCCTTGAAATGCTGCGACTGGGTCTGCATTCGGAGCCTCCTCAGGCGTCGCCAGCCAGCACTTGGGCGATGTGCAGCACGCGGGTCTTCTCGTCGCCCGCGCGGCGCAGCTTGCCCTCGATGTTGAGCATGCACCCGAGGTCGCCCAGCACCACCGCATCGGCACCGCTGGCCTGGATGTTGCGGCACTTCTCCTCGACGATCGCGCCGGAGATGTTGCCGTACTTGATCGAGAAGGTGCCGCCGAAACCGCAGCACTGCTGGGCGTCCTTCATCTCGGTCAATTGCACGCCGGGCATGGTGGCCAGCAGCGCGCGCGGCTGCTTCTTCACGCCGAGCTCGCGCAGCCCGGCGCACGAGTCATGGTAGGTGATGTGACCGCGGAACTGCCCGGGCACGGCAGCGAGCTTGAGCACGCTCACCAGGAAATCGGTGAGTTCGTAGGTGCGCGCGGCCAGCGCCTCGAAGCGCGCGCGCAGGTCGGGGTCGTCGCGGAAGAGCTCGGGGTACTGGGTCTTGATCTGGCCGCCGCACGAGCCCGAGGGCACGACCACGTAGTCGTAGGCCTCGAACTCGCCAAGCACCTTGCGCGCCAGCGCTCGGGCGGTGGCGGAGTCGCCCGAGTTGTAGGCCGGCTGACCGCAGCAGGTCTGGGTCTCGGGCACCTCCACGGTGCAGCCCGCGCCCTCGAGCAGCTTGAGGGCCGAGAAGCCGATCTCGGGCCGCATGGCGTCGACCAGACAGGTGACGAAGAGTCCTATGCGCACGGTGGGGAGGTCCTCGGGAAGGAAGATCCGGTGATCGGGCGCTCTCTAGGCGAGCGCCCGCGAATGGTGGGACCGATCAACGGGGTGGCTTTCGCATGGCGAGATATGATCACGGCCGGTATGATGCGATGCACAAACCATGTCGACTGAAGCTCCCAAGGACAAGACCGCCATCCAGGTCATCGAGCGCATGATGAAGCTGCTCGATGCGCTGGCCAGCCGTTCCGACCCGGTCAGCCTCAAGGAACTGTCGCAGGCCACGGCGCTGCATCCCTCGACCGCGCACCGCATCCTAAACGATATGGTGATCGGCCGATTCGTCGATCGCGGCGAGGCGCCGGGCACCTACCGCCTCGGCATGAGGCTGCTCGAGCTAGGCAACCTGGTCAAGGCGCGCCTGTCGGTGCGCGAGGCTGCCCTCGAGCCAATGCGAGAACTGCACCGCAAGACCGGGCAGACGGTGAACCTCTCGGTGCACCAGGGTGACGAGATCGTCTACGTCGAGCGCTCCTACTCCGAGCGCTCCGGCATGCAGGTGGTGCGCGCCATCGGCGGTCGCGCGCCGCTGCACCTGACTTCGAGCGGCAAGCTCTTCCTGGCCTACGAGGACCCGCGCTGGGTGCGCGCCTACGCCGCGCGCACCGGCCTGGCCGGTCACACCCGCAACAGCCTTACGGACGTGGCCAAGCTCGAGCGGGAACTGTCCGCCGTGCGCGCCACGGGTATCGCCCGCGACAACGAGGAACTCGAACTCGGAGTGCGCTGCATCGCCGCTCCGGTGCGCGACGACAGCGGCCGCATCGTCGCGGGCTTGTCGGTCTCGGCGCCGGCCGAGCGCATGCAAGATGAGTGGGTGGCCGATCTGCAAAGCACCGCCGCCAGGATCTCGGCGGGCCTCGGCTACGCGGCGGTGACGCCAGTGCGCTGAGTTCAGCGCGTATTGCCGCTGGGCACGGCAACCGGGCTCGGCAAGAAAAACGGCGGCCTCGGCCGCCGTTTCTGCTCTACGCACGAAGCATCAGTGCAAGGTGGCTGGGGCGGGCGCCGTGCCCGTCGCCGCAGTCTGGGCCTGAACGCTTGCCGCACCCACGGTGGCGGCCGGCACCAGCGAGGCGGCGCTTACCGCGGGGCCGAGAAGGTCCTTGAGCGGATCGGCCTTAGCAACATCGGCCGGCACTTTGCCCGACGCCACGACCGGTTGGGCGGCGCGTTGCGCACGTTGCGCCTCGAGCCAGGTGCGGATGCGCTCGGCATCGGCCAGACGCGAATACTTGCCTACCGAGTCGAGCAGCACCAGCATCACGCGCTGACCTTCGATGGCCACCTGCATCACGAGGCAGCGGCCCGCGGCCGAGGTGAAGCCGGTCTTTTGCAGGCCGATATCCCAGTTGGGATTGGCGACCAGGCGATTGGTGCTGCCGTAGCGCACGGTGCGGCGGCCAGCGGCGATCTCGGCCTCGCTGCTGGTGGAGAACTCGCGAATCGTCGGGTGCTGATAGGCGGCGGTTGCCAGGCGCACCAGGTCCTGTGCCGAGGAACGGTTGTCAGCCGACAAGCCGGTGGGCTCGGCGAAGCGCGAATCGGCCATGCCCAGCAGCCTTGCCTTGGCGTTCATGGCATCGGCAAAGGCATCGAGCCCGCCCGGATAGGTGCGGCCCAGCAGGTGGGCGGCGCGGTTGTCCGAGGCCATCAGCGCGATGTGCATCGCCTGGCCGCGGGTGAGCTTCATGCCAGGCTGCAGACGGGAGCGGGCGGACTCGCGCACGCGCTCGGCGGCGGTGACGGTGAGTTCCTCGTCCATGGGCAGCCCCGCCTCCACGGTCACCAGCGCGGTCATCAGCTTGGTGATCGAGGCGATGGGAAGCACCGCGTCAGGGTTCTTCTGAAACAGGATCTCATGCGTGTCCTGGTCCACCACCAGGGCCACGGAACTCTTCAGGTCAAGGGTGTCCTGGGTGCGGTGCAGGCCGGCCTGCATGCCCTCGCTCGGACGGGTCGGGGCGCGCTCCTGACGGGCCAAGGCGCGCTGGCGTGCGGCGGCCTTGGCGCTGGGCTTCGCCGCAGCCTGGCTCTTGGTCTTGGACTTGGAAGGCGCGGAAGCCTGGGACTTTTCGGAGGCCTTGGTCGACGCCTCGGCGGCGAGACCGGCGAGGCCCATGCTCAGGCTCAGGCAAAGGGGCAAGACAAATCGCAAGACGCTCTCCTCATGCGCTGCTTGGACCGACGGTCCCACCAACGACCGTGCCGATCCATCCCCGACGGAAGGCACAACGGGCGCAATAGTGCGCCCGTTTTGGTGCGAGGGGCAAGTCGGGCGTCGCGTTTGCGGGACGCGCCGCCCTCCCCTTCACAGACTCGGCCGTTCAGTCGGCGTAGACGCCCGCCTTCTTGATCACCGGACCCCACTTGGCGATCTCGGCATTCAGGTGCGTGCCCAGGGCCGCGGGCGTGGCCATCTCGACCGGATAGACCGTGGCACCGAGGTCGGCCATGCGCTTGCGGAAGTCCGGGTCCTTGACCGCGGCCTGCAGGGCGGCCACGAGCTTTTCGACCACGGGCTTGGGCGTGCCCTTGGGGGCGTAGATGCCGTGCCAGACGCCGACCTCGAAAGTCTTGAGCCCGGCTTCCTGCAGGGTGGGCAGGCTGGGCAGGGTGGCCACCCGCTGCTTGCTGGTCACCGCATAGGCCTTCACCGAGCCGGCCTGGATCTGGCCGGTGGTGTTGGTGGTCTGGTCGCACAGGAAGTCGACCTGCTTGCCCAGCAGCGCGTTCATCGCGTCGGCCGTGCCCTTGAACGGCACGGTGGTGAAGTCCGTGTCGATGGTGGTCATGAACAGCATGCCGCACAGGTGCGAGGCCGAGCCCACGCCGGCGTTGGCGAGGTTGATCTTCGCCTTGTTGGCCTTGAGGTAGGAGAGGAACTCGTTGAAGTCCTTGGCCGGGAAGTCGGGGCGCGCGATGACGGTCATGGGCGTGTCGACCACGAGACCGATCATCTCGAAGTCGGTCGCCGGGTTGTACGACAGCTTGCGGTAGAGCGAAGGCGCGGTCGACATGCCGATGTGGTGCAGCAGCACCGTGTAGCCGTCGGGCGAGGCGTTCTTGACCTTGGCCGCGCCGACCGTGCCGCC
>ERZ795055.870-NODE-870-length-25888-cov-5.126427_pt1 | contig 25888 bp, 19 predicted proteins | sample MGYA00375139_ERZ795055 | MGnify/ENA primary metagenome ERZ795055 (study PRJEB30184, sample SAMN05720283) | anaerobic digester metagenome | isolation source: active sludge of municipal wastewater-treating anaerobic digesters | place: USA | collected 2015-01-23 ... | reverse complement strand
AGCTCTTGTTCGCGCGCCACGTAGCCAGCTGCTTCCAGGCGTAACAGATGGCGGCCCGGAGGTGTTTGCAGCGTGAGCGGTGTCACGCCTACCACGGTGCCATCCAAGAAGACGGTGGCGCGCACGTTGCGGGGCTCATTCCGAATGGTGAGTGTGCCGGCCCGGGTGGTGACAGGCGGCGCCAGCGCGCCCGCTGCTGAGGTTGGCGTTTGGTTCGAGGCCGGTGCCGTGGCCACGACTTGGTTGGGCGTCGGAGTATTGCCGGGTTGCAGCCACAGCAGCACCCCGGCGGCGGCGCCGCTGAGGCCTAGACCGAGCGCACTCCCCCAAACAAACCAACGTAGTCGCGGCGTGGGGGCCGGTTCGGCGAGCTTGCGTCGCGTTTGCAGGCGCACCCGTTCCAGCGCCAAAGGAGGCAACCCCGCTGCTGTCTCTTGCTGCGCCGCTTGCACCAGGTGTTCGAGCTCTGGGCTAAGGCCGTTGGGTGTCATCGCCGACCTCCGCGTTGTGGGGCACCGTGCAGCATCTCCTCCAAGCGGAGGCGAGCGCTCTCGATGCGCGCCCAGACTGTTTGGGCGCTCGCACCCACGAGTTTGCCGATTTCGGTGACACCCAGGCCTTCGACGTGGTGCAGCGTAAATGCCAGGCGTTTGTCGTCGGGGAGTTGCTGGAGTTTTTGGTACAGCTCATGCGCCAGGTCGCGGTTGACGTGCTGGCGTTCGGCGTCGCCAGAGGCTTCGCGGTTGGGCAGGGCTTGTTCTTCCCGACCGGTTTCACGTCGCCGTCGCCGCTTTTTAGCGCGCAGGTAGTTGCCCACCAAGTGGAAGCTAATGCCGGCCAGCCAAGGTCCGAGCGGCGCGTCGCTGCGAAAGCGCGCCAGCGTTTTGTGGGCCGTGATGAAGGTTTGTTGTAGCAGGTCTTCGGTGTCGGCAATGTTACCCACGACACGGCGCAAACGGCGGGCCAACACCGGTGCGTGGGTGTGGTACAGAGCATCGAACGCGGCCAGGTCACCGTCGCGCCAGCGCGCCACCAACTCGCGCTCGAATGCAATTGCCTTGGCGCTCTCGGGTTGCTCATGTGCCTCGCCCATCGTTTGTGCTGCTACACCTGTCTTATTGTTCGGGCGAGCCGAGGTTTAAAATGGTGGGCGGCAGACCTACAGCCACCCCTGCCGTGAATTCGCCATGGCTTTGCCGCATCATCGTGTTCCCGACCACCACGAAGCGCCGGGGTTGCCACCACAGCTCGGCACGCCCATACAACGCCAGCGTCCATCCCCCCACGGTGGTGCACGGGAACAAGGCGCCGAGCCCGGCGCCAACGTTGAAGAACCAGGGCTGGGCCGATTTGAGCGTCACTTGGTCACTTTCGAGGCGCAGTCGAATGACCCGACCTATGCCGCTGAGCGCCAGGCTAAATCCCTGAAAAGATTGCAAGATCCCGACATGAAGATCGGCAGATTCGCCCGCCAACCGCACCTGGTAGGCGCGCACGTGATGTAGTTCCTGGAGCACCAAACCAGCGAGGGGACGTACACCTACGCCGGTGGGAGCCAAAAATAGCTCCAAGCTTTCGGTGACCCAGGGGCGCTGCCAGTGGGCGCGTGGGCCGATGGCGACCCACCCCCCCATAGCCGGCTCGGGTGGTGGCGCTGCTGTGCTGAGAATTGTGGGGGTGGGGGTTGGGGCCGCAGGGGTCGGCGGCGGCTCCAGTTGCAGTTGGGCGAACCATGCTTCGAGCGCGGGGCGCAATGCTTCGGCCACGTTGATGGCCACCTGGATGGTCAGGCGGCCATAGCTGCCCTGTGGCACGTCGAGTTGGCCTGAGGTGGTGGTGGTTTGGGTTTGCAGTTCCCAATACCAGGCTTGGGTTTCGTTCCCCACCACCCGTACCCAGCCTGCGGCCGCGGTGGGCTCAGCGCAGGGGCGCACGGCCACCGGCGCTGAGGTGAGGCGAGCGGCCAAGGCATCGGCGATCATACTCGCCAAACGTTGGGCGTCGTGGGTAGCGGCAGCCTCGACGCTGATGCACAGCACCTCGCGGGGAGTCGGTGTGGGCTCGGCAGACAGCGCCCACAGCGCAAGTGGCAAAGCCAAGGTCATGCAGCTCTCGGATTAGGGTTCGGCAAACAGTTTGGAGGCTTGCTCAAGCACGGCGGTGTCTTTCAGGATGCCGCGATGGTCGGTGGCCGACAGCATCCCCAGCTCCAACGCCACCGAGCGCAGCGTGTGTGCGGCGCCAGCGTCGAGCATCTTTTGCATCTGCTTGCGACAGGCCGACAGGGCTCCGAAACCCAGGTCGCGAATCGCCTGGTCGAGGCCATCGCGCACGGCTTGTTCATCGGGCGCAAGGGGTGAGGCAGCGCTGTCTTTGCTCATCAGGGCGCGGGCGACACGTTCGGCACCTTCTGGAGGCAGGTCGGCCAGCGCTGGACGTACAGCAGCAAAGCTGCGGGCACGTTCGGGTTGAACTTGCCAGAGCACGATTCGGCTGTTCTCTCCGGGGGTGCGCTCATTGCGCAAGACACCGGCACTCAAATCTAGCAGCGCGCTGTAGGTGGGATGTTTCAGACGCACCGCCAGGCGTTCACGCAGTGCGGGGCTGCGGTCGTCACGGCCGAGCCACGCCACCACATTTTCGATACTGGGATCGACTTTGCCGGCGGCCCCCGACAGTAGGTGTTCGGCGGCACCTTTCACCACGGCGTCAGGCAAATCGACCAAACCGCGCACGTAGCCGTCATCCTCCAAGGTCTCAAAGGTGCGCAGCTGCATCTGCTCAGGTTGGGCCTTGCGCACTTGGGTCAGGAAGGGGCTGTCGGGTTTGAGCGACTCAATGTTGGCGCCGCCTAATAGCCGCTCGGAGAAGCCGATATTGGTGACGCCCGACCAGGGTGAGTCGAGCGCCACGAGACGTACACGACCAAACCCGCTGTTCGGCGTGGCTTGCGGTGTGCTTTGCAGTTGGCCCAACGCCAAGCGCATTTCCAGGCCGCCTTGGCTGTGGGCCACCACGTCCAACGGCAGCGTGCGACCGTAAAAGCTCTTAAGTTTCGTGAGCTCGGCGCCCATCTCCTGGGCCATCAGCACCGGATCGCGGCGGGCGGAGTCGTACAACAAAAAGAAGATTTGTCGCCCTTCAGAACTGAAGTGCTTCACCATCACCTGGTATTCATCCAGGTTCTGAAAGCGGCCGGGCACGAGCAAGAGCGGCGTCTTCGTCACGTCAAGGGTGAGCGGGCCGTCCTGAGGTGCGGGGTTGTAGGCCGTAAGCACCGTTGGGCCGCTGTCGCCGCCGAGAAAATTGGGTACAAGCTGCGTGGGATTCAGCGTGGGGCCGTTCCAGCGTTTGCTTGTGGGTGCGGCTGTCGCCGCTAGGCCAGCCAACAACGCTGGTGCTACGCCTGCCGCAGAGCCAACTGTTTTGCTCACGCGGGGCACACCGCCTACGGTGTCGGTGTTGAGTGGTGCGGCTGTAGGCGCTGGGGGCGCGGCTAGGTCGACAGGGGATCCTGCAACCGTCTGGGGGGTGGCAGTGGGTCGGGCGGCTTCGGCCTTAGCGACGTTGCTCATGGTGAGAGACTCCCGAACGGCACCAGACATCGAGGTGTCGTGTGTGCCATGCCATATCGCAAAGCGGTCAAAGCGCCCAGGGGGAAGGTTAGTTACTCCGCTCCACCATGGCCGAGCTGTCTACCAGGGCGACGATCTTTTGCTGCTTTTCGGGGTCGCCGGTGAGAAAACGAACACCAAAGCCTCGAAGCGGCTTCTCTTGGCGCCAGGCCACTTCAGCGGGTACTTGGATTGATTGGCCGTGCGGCGGCAAGATGCGCAAAATCACCAAGGTGCCGGAATCGAGCAGCTCCTCGGTATGCAAAAAGGCGCCATCGCGGCTCAGGTCGGCCACCATTGCGCGTTTGAAATCCCCTTCGGTGGCATACTCGGCGGCCAGGCTCACGCGAAAACGTCGGGGGCGGCGTTTCACGTCGGGGCGGCTTTTGCCACTGGCGTAATCGACCAGCAGTTGGCGGCCGCGTTCTTCGGAGGGCAAGAAGACCAACAGCAAGCCGGGTGAGCGGGGATTCTGGGGCTCGACGAAGCGGTCACGCACCACCACGTGGGTGTGAAACACCATGCGGTCGTCGGCGAAGGCAAACTCGACATCTAATAAGTCGTTTGGCAGCAGGTAGGTATGACCGGTGATGTAAACCCCGGCCATCTCTTTGTCTTCGGTGTAGCGATCGAGAAACGTTTGGCGGTTGGCAAACGTCAACAACAGGGTCTTGGATTGAGGAGCAGGTGGCACACCTGGAGTCTAAGGAGCGATCCGTCGGGAGGCAATCGGGAAAATCGCGAGGCTCACTGTTATTTTACGGAGTCTCGCCAACCGGCTCGGCGACAGGCGCCGGCTCAGGGGCAGCCTCAACGGGTGTCGCATCGCCTACATCATCAGCTTTTGCTTTGCGCTTCTTCTTGGTTTTTGCTGGCTCACCCGCGGGTGTTATCTCCTCGTGGTTGCCTTTAGGGGCCTCACGCACGCGCTCTTCGGGGGTGTTGTCCTCCATGATGCCTGCTTGGCGGCCTGAGCTTTCGCCAGCAGCGCGTTTGCCGCTGCTGAGTCGTTCTTTGATGTAGTCCGGCAAATCTAGCTGTTCCACCGGCTTGGCTTTTTGCGTGCGTTCGCGCACCCGCTTGATTTTGCGTTGGACCAGGAGGGGATCGGGGTGGTCGGCCAGACAGGCATAGTAGTAGGCCAACGCTCGCTCCGGCTGGGCCAACTCCTGGAAGCAGTTGCCCAACTCAAACAGCACCAGCGAGGTAAGTGACTTGTCGGGTTTCTCTTCCAAGAGTCGCTCGTACACGGCGATGGCCTCGGCGTAGCGGCTTTGCACGTAGTAGCTGTTGGCGATTTGGAAGCGCGCCTGCAGCGCCTCGGCGCTTTGCGGCCAGTGGTTAATCAGGAACTCCGACTCGGTGCGCGCCTGCTCGTAATTTTTGAGTAAGAAGTAGGCGTTGGCGATTTGCAGCTGTGCGCGTTGGGTTTCGGGTCGGTTTGGAAAGCCTTTCACCAGCTGCTGGTAGGCGTCGATGGCGGCCTGCAGATCGCCCAGCTTGTGGTGGTAGATGTCAGCCACCGTGGCCTGCGCCGCAAACGCTGCATCGGTTTTGGGGTGCAGGCGAACCAACAGCTGGTAATCGCTCACCGCGGTGGCATAGTCGTGCAGGTACAGCGAGTTGATTTTGCCTAAGCGATCGAGCACGAGCAACCGCTGGGCCTCCTCTTCGTCATCTAGGTCGCCACGATTCTCAAGCCTTTTCAAAAGCTTACGATAGAGTCGTTCGCTCGCCACGTACTGCTTGCGATACAACAGGTCGTTGGCTTCATCGATGCCCGACTGAATGTCGGTGCGGCAACTCGCGAGCGCCAATATCAGCGTCAAGCAGCCTGCCATGCTGCGGCACGGCCTAATTGTCATTGCGTGGTTCATCACTGCCGCCATCCTCCTCTGGGGGCGGGCCGTCGTCGGCTTCGTCTTCTATGGGGGCCGGTTCGTCGGCGTCTTCGGGTTTGTCATCGGGGCGGGCCACCACGCGCGCGTCTTGGGCGTCGTCGTCGTCATCGCCCTCTACCACGCGGGCGATGCTCGCCACCGACTCACCCTCGTCCACCGAAATAATCCGCACGCCCTGGGTGGCGCGGCCCAACAGTGACACCTGTTTGACGCGAATGCGGATGAGCGTGCCGTGATCGGTCACGACCATCGCTTGATCGTCGGGGGTGACTGCCACCACACCGGCCACCGGGCCGTTGCGGTCGGTGATTTTGCAATTGATGATGCCAGAGCCACCGCGGTTTTGCAGGCGGTACTCCTCCATCGCAGTGCGCTTGCCATAGCCCTTGTCGCACACCGTGAGGATCTGCGGCGCCTCGGGGCGCAACACCACCATGCCCACCACAGCGTCGCCTTGGCGCTTCAAGCGAATCGCCGAGACACCCCGGGCCGAGCGCCCCATCGCACGCACAAGCTTTTCGGGGAAGCGAATGGCCAAACCAAAGCGGGTGGCAATCAAGATCTCGCGGGTACCATCGGTGAGATCCACCGCGATCAAGCGATCACCCTCTTCGATAGTGAGGGCGATGAGCCCGGACGGTCGTGGGTTCGCGAACGCCATCAGGTCGGTCTTCTTGATGAGGCCCTTGGCGGTGGTCATCACCACGTATTGGCCTTCAACAAACTCCGACACCGGCAGAATCGCCGCGATTTTTTCCTCTTTGGCGATGCGAATAAGGTTGACGATCGGTTTGCCGCGCGAGGCGCGCCCGCCCTCGGGGATTTCGTGCACCTTGACCCAGTAGACCTTGCCGAGGTCGGTGAAGACCATCAGGTAGTCGTGGGTCGAGGCCACAAACACCCGCTCGACAAAATCTTCATCTTTGGTGGTGGCCGCTTGCTTGCCCTTGCCGCCGCGTTTTTGTGCGCGGTACAGGTCGACGGAGGCGCGCTTGACGTAGCCGGTGTGGCTCACCGTCACGACCATTTGTTCGTCGGCGATGAGGTCTTCCACCGACAGGTGCACCGCTTTGCCGACGATTTCGGTGCGACGTGGGTCGGCGTACTGAGTTTTCACCTCTAGCAGCTCGTTCACGATGACTTCGAGCAACAGCTTGTCGGAGGCCAAAATCGCCGAGAGGTGCTCGATGATGGCCTTCAGCTCGTTGGCTTCTTCGACGAGCTTGTCGCGCTCCAGCCCGGTCAGGCGCGCCAGGCGCATTTCCAAAATGGCTTGGGCCTGCGCGTCGTTAAGCTGCATGTAACCAGCCACAAGCGCGGTGGTGCCCGGTTGGTACTCGAAGGTGAGTAGGCGTTCGCACATCTGCTTGAACGCCGGGCTCATCGGCAGCTTCTCCGCCATCAAGTTTTCTTTGGCGGCGACTGGATCTTTGGCGGCGCGGATGATCTCGATGACTCGGTCGATCGAGTCGATGGCGGACAACAAGCCAAAGACGATGTTGAAACGCTTGTTGGCCTCATTCAACTCAAAGCGGCTTCTACGCGTGACCACTTCACGTCGATGGTCGACGAAGTGTTTCAGCAGCTCTTGCAGCGACAGCGTGCGCGGCTGACCGTTGACGATGGCCAGCATGTTGATGCCAAACGAGGTTTGCAGCTGCGTGTTGGCAAACAGCTGGTTCAGGATGATGTCGCCCGAGGCATCTTTCTTCAGCTCGACGACGACGCGCATGCCTTCGCGGTTGGACTCGTCACGAATCTCGCTGATGCCTTCGATCTTCTTGTCGCGGGTCAGCTCCGCGATGCGCTCTACCAAAGTGGTTTTGTTCACCTGGTAGGGGATCTCAGTGATGATGATTTGGTCGTGCTTCTTGCCTTCTTCGACCACCGCGCGACCGCGCAGCTTGATCACGCCGCGCCCGGTTTCGTACGCCGACAGCAGGCCTTCGGCGCCGTAGATGAAGCCCGCGGTTGGGAAGTCGGGGCCGTGTACGAAGTTCAGCAGTTCGGCCACCGAGGCCGACGGGTTGGCGATGAGGTGGATGACCGCGTCGATGACTTCGCCCAAGTTGTGCGGCGGGATGTTGGTGGCCATGCCGACGGCGATGCCCGAGGAGCCATTCACCAACAAGTTCGGGAACCTGGCCGGCATCACGAGCGGCTCAGTGAGCGACTCGTCGTAGTTGGGGCCAAAATCGACGGTTTGTTTTTCGAGGTCGGCCAACAGCTCGTTGGCCAAGCGGCTCATGCGCACTTCGGTGTAACGCATGGCGGCGGGCGGATCGCCGTCGATGGAGCCGAAGTTACCTTGGCCATCGACCAAGGGGTGGCGCATCGAGAACTCTTGCGCCATACGTACGATGGTGTCGTACACCGCCTGGTCGCCGTGCGGGTGGTACTTACCAATGACGTCGCCGACGATGCGCGCCGATTTTTTGTAGGCGCGATTGTAAGTGTTGCCCAGCTCGTGCATCGCGAACAGCGAGCGACGATGCACCGGCTTCAAGCCATCGCGTACATCCGGGAGCGCACGGCCAATGATGACCGACATCGCGTAATCGAGGTACGACGCCCGCATCTCGTCTTCGATGTTGATGCCATGAATACGATCCGCCGGAGGCGCGTGGGGAGGCGTACCGCCGGGGTTGTCCGTTGGGGAATTCGGGTCAGACATGGGGGCGGCTTATAGCAAAATCGTAGGCTCGGTACTACCGCGTTGACGGGCAATTTTAGGGTCGGCGCATCGCCAAAAGCGCTCCACAAAACGTCGCGTCTGTCTAGCTCGAACCGTTGTAGAACACGGCAGGTATATATTTATAAGCGCCTGAAATATCTTCGGAATTTGACAGAGCCCGGGGGGATTTAAAACTCGTAGAAGTAACCCGCGGTGTTGCCGTCGTAGCGGGTGAAATCACCGCCCACAAGCAGATGGGCGCCATCGAAGGTGATGCTACGCGCTACATGATTCAGGCCGGCACCTGCGGGTGCGAAGGTGGTGTCGAGGTTGCCATCGCTGTTCACGCGGGCGACGTACTGGCGAGCGATGCCGTCGTAATCGGAGAAACCGCCAGCAATGGCGAGCTTTCCATCGCTGCCCAAGGCCACCGCTTGTACCATGGCTGCTGTGCCGCCGCCTGTGCCGAAGCTGGTGTCCCGTGTGCCGTCGCTATTGAAGCGCAATAGGGTCGATGCGGCGACGCCGTTGTAGCGGGTAAACCAGCCCCCCACGACGGCCTTTTCGGAGGCATCCAAGACGACGCAATAGGCGAAGCTGTTCAACCCGGTGCCATCCGCCGTGTAGGTGGCATCAAGGCTGCCGTCGGTATTTAGCCGCGCCATATAGGGTTTGGCAGAACCATTGTACGAGGTGAAGTCGCCGACGACGATGATCTTCCCCGAGCTTTCGATGGCCAAACCGTTCACGTTGTTGTTTAGGCCAGTTCCCGTTGGGGCAAAGCTCGAATCGAGCGTACCGTCGCTGTTGAGCCTGGCCACGTAGGCGCGCGACGTGCTGTTGTAACTCGTGAACGCGCCGCCCACGACCAGCTTGCCGCTGTCATCGATGGCAATAGCGTTGACGTTGTCATTCAAACCGGTACCCGTGGCTGCGAAGCTCAAGTCGAGCGAACCATCGGTGTTAAGTCGGAGTAGGTAAGGCCGCACGACGCCGTTGTACGAGGTGAACGCGCCACCCGCAAGGATCTTACCGGTGCTGTCGAGGGCGATCGCATTGACTGGGATGTTGGCGTTGCCGTTGATGCCGGTGCCGGCCTGGACAAAGGTTGTGTCGAGGCTGCCATTGGTGTTCAGACGCGCCAACTTTGGTGTTGTGGCTGTGCCATATTTCAGGAACTTTCCGCCTACCACCCGCTTGCGATCCCCTTGGACTGCGATCGCGAGCACGGGGCTATCAAACTCAGCCACCGCTGGTGGTGTGTCGCCGATGACATTCGTGGCCAAGCTCGCCACGGCGCGACTGCCGACACCATTGGTGGCCGTCACGACGACCTTCAGCGTGATGCCGATGGTGCTGGCTGTGAGCAGGTAGGTGCTGGCCGTGGCTCCCTCTAGGTTGGCACAACTGCTGCCCACGGCGTCGCAAGCTTGCCACTGATAGGTAAAGGTAATCGGTGCGGTTCCGCTCCAGCTACCGGGGTTGGCGGTGATGAGCTCACCATCGGTGAAGGTGCCTGTGATGGTTGGCAGCACGGTGTTGACGGGTGCGCCCGGTGTGACCAGATCGGTGATGAGAGCGGTTGCGAGGCTCGTGGCGGCGGCATTGCCCGCCGCATTGGTTGCGGTGACGAGCACTCGGAGTGTCTGATTAACATCGGCCGTGATCAATAAATACGTGACAGCTGTTTCGCCCGAGATGACGCTGCACGCACCGCCAGCGGCATTGCAACGTTGCCACTGGTAGGTCAACGTCAATGGTTCGGTGCCGGTCCAGCCACCGGTGGTGGCGTTGAGTGTTTGGCCATTCACGGTTGCACCGAGGATCTCCGGCAACAGGGTGTTCGTAGGTGCCACGCTTATGGCGTCGTCTCCCGCTCCTGGCTCATCCCCCACCGCCGCACCATCGTTGCCCAAGAGGCCGTCACCACCATGGGCATCATCTCCGACCGGCGTGTTGTCTGAGGGTGTGCCGTCAGGTTGCTGATTGTTTTCTGCCCCTTCGCCGTTGGCAAAGTCGCTGTCGCCAACCTTGGTGCAGTTGCCGCCGTCACAGGAGGCTTGGAGGTCATAGCCGACGCGGTTGTTGCAACTCATTAGCAGCGGCAGCGCCCAACCAAGCAACAACAGCTCGGGCGGGCGTGGTACGTGTGCCGAGCGTCGGTTGTGGATCCAGCTGTATTGGGGCCTTGCAGCCATCGTTGTAAGGCTACGCTGACACCTTGGGTCGCGCAACCAGGACTGTAGGCGCCTTAGAAGCTCAACCGTACACCTACATAGGCGTCGATGTCCGCCTTGGCGGTGGCGGCCCCATCCCAGCCACGGTTGCCGTAACCCACGCGCCCAACGATTTCGACATGCTTCAGGTTGTGGGGGCGAGCGGAAAATTCGAAGCCCAACTCGCCTGCGAGCCTGCGTTCGAGGGCAAGCCCTGCGGGGTTCTGGTCGCTGACCCGTGTGGCCACGCCAATATACGGGCTGACGGTGAGGTTCAACGCCTCGATGCGCGCGGCGTCGAGTTTTTGCAGGCGTACACCCACGGCGTTCAAGTTCCAGTTGTCGAGGTGGGTGCGCAAATCGAGGCGCACCTCCCACGTATTCGTGGCGCTCGTGTGCACCTGGCTTTCGACCCGAAAACTGTCGCCGTATGCCGAGCGCAATAGGGAGGTGTCGGGACCCAGGATCTGGGCACCCAACAGCTCGAACTGCGCCCGCGCCTGCGTCCGATCACCGGTCTTGATGTACTGGTAGGCGGTGGTCAACGCGTCCCACGTCAAAGACGACAGTGCATCGGCCACAAAGGCCTTCGCGAGTAGATGCTCGTAGCTGACCTGGCGACCGGTTTGTGCGAAAAAGCGGCGCATGTTGGCCGGATCGGCGTATTGCCAGGTCGCGCCTTTTTGGGCGTCGCGCCATGTGGTGGCAATGTAGAGCGTGTCGTCGAGCGCCGTGCTGATGGCCGTAAGCGCATTACCGAGCGACAACTCGCCCTTACGCGCTGATTCTTTATGCAGGTAGCTGCGATGGCTTTCGGATTGGTTCAGTCCCCCCAAGAGGAACGCGCCGTAGTGGTCGCGGTTGGCCGGACCTTCGAGCCTGCTCAGCCCTTGGGTGAGGCCCAGCTGTTCGATATGGGCCTTGGCGCCTGCCGTTTGTGCTCCTAGCACGTGTCCGGCTTCGTGCGTGGCCAGGCGACCCCAAGTTATCGCGGCGGATTCGAGCGACAAAAACACCAAGCGCCGTAACGCCTTTGGCTCGGCCTGGGGCAGGCGCGATTCCAGCTTTGCCATCACGGCGTCGACGGCATCGCTGTAGCTTAGCATTGCGTCACTGAGCCCCTCGCTCGACAGCCCGTGCGCACCCACCCCGGCGCGCAGCGTGAGGCCTGCGCCCAAGGGTCTTTCCAAACCTCGGGAGAGAGTTTGTGGGGCTGAGGCGGTACCTGTAGTTGTTGCGGTGGCGATGAGGTTGTCGACATCGCCTGGGGTTGGCGTGACAGTCGGTGTCTCTGTGTTCGCTGAGGCGTTGTTCGGCGTGACGGAGGCGGGTACGGCACTGCTTGTGGTGCGGGGGGACAAGTCGGAGGCTGGAATCGGTTTCATGGCACGCTCATGCGATGGGAGCTCGCTGCCTAAAACCTACGCCAAGCCCACAATTTTGGGCCAAGAAAATCATCGGACACAACGCGGGGAGTGGGCGAGCGGAAGATACACGACGACCGACACAGCTTGCGCTGGCCGGTCGTCGGGATCGAACAAACGAAAGTCCCCATCACCGGGCGGTGACGGGGTTTTGAACTACTTCTTGGCCTTCTTGGCGGCCTTCGGAGCCTTGGCGCCCTTCGCACCCTTCTTGTCGGCTTCCGGCTTCGCCGCGGCAGCGGCCTTGGCGGTGTTGGTGTCGTCCATCAGCTTCTTCTCGTCGGCCGCGATCTTCGCGAGGTCTTGGCTCAACTTCGCGTGATCCGCCGTCACCTTCGCGAGCGCGCCATCCAACTTGGCCTTCTCGGCGTTCTGCTCTTCTTCGGTCATTTCAGCGTACTTGGCCTTGGCAGCGGTGATCTCGGCGATCGTGGCGTCGTGAGCCTTCAGCATTTCGTCGTGAGCGCCCAAGGTCTTCGTGGTCTCGGCCACAACCTTCTCGCACTCAGCAACGATCGGGGCCACCGCTTCGCCACCGTCGGCCACGAGGGCCTTGTGATCCACCACGAACTTGTCGTGCTCAGCCTTAGCCTTAGCCAGCGCGTCCACCGCGCCCTTGCAGTCGGCGACGAGCTTGTCGCTCATCTCGACCATTTGCTTCTCAAGCTCGGCGTTGTGCTTCTTGCAGCCAGCAAAACCGAACAAAGCCACCGACACCACCGCGATCGCAACCTTACGCATGAGTTTCTCCTGTTCCTGTCGTTCCAAAGCGTGCTCGTCTCAATGACGGGTCATCCGCGCGGCGCCTGTTTACAACGACCAGGAGGAGAGGTGAAGAGGCAACTGACGAAGTTGTGCGATCTTTTGTGGGGAGTAAAAACGACGATCAGCACGGGTTTTACTCCTCTTCCTCAGCTTTGGGCGTCAGACGCAACACTTCGTACTTGGCTTTGTCGCCATCGATCGTGACCACGAAGGCCATGCCAGTGCTGGTGGAGCCGTCGTTTTGGCCCCACGGATCACCCGAGACGCTGCCGGCATTGAGATACAACGACGTGACCGGCGTGTTGGGCTTTACGAGACTTCCAAACTCCTTGCCCACGGCCACGCCGCCCGCCTCCAAAATGTGGCCAAATAATCCAAAGGCGATCTTTTTCTTCTCGATGAGGTTGTTTAACCCCTCGTCCCCGACGTTCACCTTGTCGGCCATGTAGTCCATCGCGAGGGCGCCCTGACCTTTGGGGGGCCCATGACTTACCAACACCACCGGATTTTTGCCGGCAGGCGTTAACGCTTTGGCCATCGCGTCCAGGTCTTCGGGCTTGTACAAACAGCCATTGCCTTGATGTACGAAGCGCTTGTCGTGGTAACCGGGCAAGGTCCACAGCTCGGCATCATCGGCGATCAGTTGGCGTACAAACACACCATTCACCAGGTTGGGCCACTTGGCCTCGCGGTCGGCATAGACGCGCGCAAAACTACCTTTGCTTTCGCTGTTGCCCAGCGTGACCAGCACCGGAAAGCCGGGGGCGGCGATCAAGTCAATGACCTCCTCCAACGCAAATTCTTCTAGCGCCACGTCGCCATTGACGATCACCCACTCGACCTTTTTTTCTTTAAACCACGCAAAGGTGCGCTGCAGGTTCTCTTGGGTGGGTGCGGCGACGTCTTTGATCGCGCTCAACACGCCCAACACAATCTTGCTGTCGGGATCGGGGTCCTTGACCTCCAGGCGATAGCCTTTGTGCGAGTAGGTTTTCCCGCCCAACTTCAGCTCGCGCGTCTCTTTGAGGGTATCGAACGGGCCCGGGCAAATGTAGCGATTGGCCTTAATATAGTCGCTCCAGGTGGCCCGAACGGTGGCCGCCGTTGCCGCCGCACCTCCCAACATCACGCACATAACGATCAGTGCACGCATCCAACACCTCCTCGCCGGTCGGTGTGAGGCCAAGCGCATAAGTCTCTTGGCAACGCACATTCTAAGGAGCACTCTCTAGGATCTTGTCCCTGTCGAAACGACGGCATACGATAGCAAGAGCGCACGAAGCGCAATAGCTGGCATGTGTTTGGGGGCCGTGTTTGCCAGTATCTTCGGGAGCAGAATGATTCGGCTACATCGCGTTATTGGAGGGGCCACTATTCGGATCCTAGCGATTATGTTCATCGGTGCCGGAGTTTTTTTGCACGGCGCGCAAGCTCAGGCCATCGAGATGGGTGAGTTGCAGGCTGCCATTGTCATGCGCGCGCTGAGTTACGACGACGCGTTGAAGGGGCGCGTGGGTGAGCAAGTGGTTGTTGGCATGGCGCTGCCTGTAAGCAATCCGGCGAGCTGTGATGACCTGCGACAGGGTTTTAGCCGAGTCGCCAGCCTCAAAGTTCAAGGTTTAGGGGTGCGCTTGGTGGAGCTACCTACGACCAGCGTTGGTGCCTTGGAAGAGGCGATCAAAACCACGAGTGCAGACGTGGTGGTGCTGTGTTCGACGGTGATGCTCGACTTGGCCACGGTGCTCGATGTGACGCGCCGGCTCAAGGTTGCAAGCGTAGCGATGAACCAAGACTGGGTGCGGGCCGGAGTTTCGCTAGGTGTGGGCGAGCACGACAACGGCAAAGCCAAGCTGTTTGTCAACGTTGCATCTAGCCAAGCCGAGGGGATGACACTGCGCCCCGAACTTCTGCGCGTCGCGGTCATTATCAAGTAACCAGACCACCATCCTTGACCCGTCGGGGCTTCGCGGGGTAGGTCCCCCCAAGCTGCGGGACCTCCTGTGGCGAGGAGATGGTCGAGATGTCCGCCTTCAAGGGTCTTACGAGTGACGCGTTTGCGGCCTACACACCAGATAAGTGGGCTAGCAACGTCCACAACTTGACGCGTATGCGCGTCAAGGACGCGATGGTGGCGATGTGCGACCAAGCGCAACAGGACCTCAAGGAAGAGCTGAAAGGCCTGGCGCGCGCGGCGACCGACGAGAATCCCAACATCATCAACCACAAAAAAGTTGATGCCCAATGGGTCTTCTGGGCGCGCGATGAAGCCGGCCGAAAGAATCTGGCGACGTTCTTGGAAAAGACGCCGCTCGACGAGCAGAAGCTCTTCGATATTGCACCACAAGACAAACACCTCACCGTGGCAGTGGTGATTCGCCAGACCGAAGTTTGGGTGGGGCTGTGGTTGGCGCCGCGCGCCGTGGTCGATCGCCGCAACCTGGCGGCGATTTTGGAAAAGACTTGGGAGCGCGAGCAACTTTTAGACTTGATTCGAGAGTTGCCCGAAGGGGCAATGATGGGTGTGCAGGGGGCTTTGGCGCCAGCGCAAGAGGCCAACCTCAACCTGTTGGCGGATTTGGCAGCCAATTTGGGTAACGACCATCCGGCCTGGATGGTGGGCCAGAGCATTCCGGCGACCGACGCCGTTGAGTTTGGCGCCGAGCTCGCCGACCACGTGAGTCGTTGGTTGGGCGCCTTGCTGCCGATCTATCGTTTCATCGCCTGGGACAAGGCCAACGACCACATCGAGGTCAACAAGCAGATCCAGGAAGAGAAGGCCGAAAAGAAGCGTAAGGCCTTGGGTTTCGGCAAGGGCGACAAGGTGCGCATCATTGCCGGCGTCTTCTCAGGCAAGAGCGGCGTTGTGCAAGACATCGACACCAAGGCGCAAGTGCGGGTGTTGGTTGGCAAGATGTCGGTGGTGGTGCCGGGCGCCGACCTTACGCCTTTCGCGTAAACAGCGTCACGGCCTGCTGAACCCGCTTCCATTCGCCGCGTTTGAGTTCGCCCACGGCCGCAAGCGTAAGACCCTTGGGCTGGAACACCGTGTGGGCCGCGCGGCGCAGCGCTTCGCTCGATAAACGTTCAATCTGGTGCGGTAGCTGCTCCATATGACGCTCGATCCCAAACAGCGTCGAGCGACCGTAGAAGCTAGCCAAGTCGCCAGGCGAGTCGCGCATGAACTCGATGCCGTAACGGTAACGCCGGCGGGTGCGTCGGAGCTCGTCGTTATCGTAGCGAAAGCGATGGGCCGATGCGGCAAAGTCTAAGATGGCTGCCACGGCTTCGGCGGCGCGGTTGGGGGCCACGGTGACTTCGAATTCGAACATGCCGCAATCAGCGTAGGTGGTAAGGCCGGCGGCTAACGCGTAAGCCAAGCCGCGTCGGTCAACCAATTCGGCGTGCATTCGCGAGCCCAGGCCATCGGCCAATACGCGCGCCAGCATCACGAGCGCCGGGTACATCGGGTTGTGCACCGGCACGGCGTCGAAGCAAATACGCAAATCCACTTGGCTGGCTGCATCGCGGACGAACTTGAACTGTGGGCGTGTGCCGTGGTGCGTGGGAGTGACTGTCATTGGCGGGGTGCCGGTGGCAAGGCCCCCAAACGCCCTCTTCACGCGCTTGAGCACCGCATGCACATCGAGCGGCCCCGCAATGCTCACAACGCTGTTGGTGCCAACGAGGAATTCACGACGATGCGCTTCGAGATCGCGGGTGGTGAACTTTTCTAAGTGCGCCACCGACCCTTCGATCGGCATGCCCAAGCCAGTGTCGCCAAACAGCATGCCATGGATAATGTTGTCCAAATCCACCATGCGGCCATCGGAATCGAGAGTCTCCAAGAGCTCCTCGCGCAGGATGGCGCGCTCGACCTCCATTGAGCGATAGCGGGGCGTTTGCACCAGCTCCGCCAAGATGTCGATCGCGGTGCCCAAGGCCGACGGATGGCAGGCGGTCGCGAACATCATATGGTCGCGATAGGTCGCACCTTCCAAAAAGCCGCCGATCTCCTCGGCCGCGAGGTTTAACAACGTCGCATCAGGGTAGCTTTTGGTGCCACGAAACAACATATGTTCGAGCACGTGTGAGATACCGTTCAACTCAGGGCGCTCGTTGCGCGAGCCGAGCCCGGTGTAGAAGGCGACGTATGATTGCGACAGGTGTGCGCGGGGGCAAAGCACCACGGCCAAGCCGTTGTCGAGCAGCGAGCGGTGGACCGGGGCATTTTGTTCGTTGACGATGCGGACACGCGGCGCGGGCAGACGGTGTTTTCCCATGGTGCTACGGTGTGCCTCCAGTCGGCACAGGGGGAGATGGTGGCGCGCTGGGCGCGGTGGCTGGGACAGGTAGCGTGGCGGGCGACGCTGCTGCTGCTGGCTCAGCGGGCGGTGGCGGCGGTTCAGCGCCCACCCAAACGCGACAGTTGCTGGCTTTACCCTCTGGGGTCACCGTCAGCGACAGGCCATTTTTGCCTTTGACGATGGGCGTATGGAACAACAGCGGGGCCGCAAGCTTAGGCAAGCGCCACTTTAGGGCCAACGGGCAGACGCAGCGGACAAAGCGGGGGTCATCGGTTGCCCAGTGGTTCTTTTGGGCCTTGTCGCCGCAGTCTGTCAGGCTTTCCAGGTAGCGTGCGACTGCTTGCGTCACCCACACGCGCTCGGGTGGTGTCTCCGGTGTCGGCGTCGCCATCGTGGCTTCGTCCTTGATGAGGGTCACATCTCCGGTTGCGGGCGCGTCGGGGAGTGGCGCTTCGGGTACGGCGCGCTCCACGGTCCCTTCGCGACGCTGTGCCAAAAGCGGCGGCGTCCAAAGTATCGTGAGCCCTATCAGCCCCACCCCCACCCACATGCGTCTCATCGCGGCTCCTTCAAAGGCGTGCGCCTCATTATTATAGCGCCGAACCAGGGTGGGCGTGTCATCGTTCTTGGGGGGCGCGCTCGACAGGCGCCGCTGGGCTAGCCGCTGACCTTGAGTTGGTGGACCTTCTTTTTGCCCAAGCGCAAGACGATACGGCCATCCAAGAGATCCTTAGCCGCCACCTGTGCTTTCGGATCGTTGACCACCGTCTCGTTCACTTTCACGGCGTTTTCAAGCACTTTGCGGCGTGCCTCGTTGCCAGAGCTGGCCAGCGTGCAGGTCACAAGCAACGCCGTCAGCGGCAGTCCCTGGTCGAGCTCGGCTTGGGTGATGAGCGTTGTCGGGATGTCGGCCACGTCGGCGCCGCCGCCGCGCGGAACCTGGCTCGTGGGCAAAATTTGCGCCGGCAAGGTACGGCTGCCGAAGGCAGCTTGGGCGGCCGCGTGAGCTTTTTGCGCAGGCTCGATGCCGTGCGCTAGCTGCGTGGCTTCGAACGCGAGGATGGCTTTGGCCACATTCAAATCGGCGCCGCCCAGGCTTTTCACCGCGTTGATCTCGGCCATCGGCAAAAACGTGAAGTAGCCCAACATGCGTGCCACGTCGCTGTCGTGAATATTCACCCAATACTGGTAGTACTCATAGGGCGACAGCTTGTCGGCCGCGAGCCACACTGCGCCGGCTTCGGTTTTGCCCATTTTGTTGCCGGTGGCAGTGAGCAACAGCGGGAAGGTCAGGCCGTGCACCAGCGTTTGGTCTAAGCGGCGGCAGAGATCTACGCCAGCCAGGATGTTGCCCCACTGGTCATCTCCGCCCATTTGCAGCAAGCAATTGTGCCGACGACGCAGCTGCAAGAAGTCGTAAGCCTGCAGCAGTTGGTAATTGAACTCGATGAACGACAGGCCGCGCTCCAGGCGCATCTTGTAGGCTTCGGCGGCGAGCATGCGATTTACGGAGAAGTGTCGGCCAATATCGCGCAAGAACTCGATGTAGTTGAGCGGCAAGAGCCAGTCGGCGTTGTTGACGAGCAATGTTTTGCCACCGTCGATATCCAGGAAACGCGAGACCTGCTCTTTGAACGACGCGACGTTGGCGTCAATTTGCTCGTGGGTGAGCATCTGGCGCATTTCGCTTTTGCCCGACGGGTCGCCCACCATCGCTGTGCCGCCACCCAACAAAACGATGGGGGTGTGCCCCAGGCGCTCTAGGTGTTTGAGCGCCATGATCGAAAACAGGTGGCCGACATGCAGGCTTGGTGCGGTGGGATCGTAGCCGACGTAGGCTGTGACCTTGCCCGCATCAAACAACGCGCGTACCTGGGCTTCGTCGGTTACCTGCGCGAGAAATCCGCGCTCCTTCAACACCTCAAAAGGATGGGCAGCAGTCACAACGTCGACTCCTTGGCACAAAGGCCTTTCGAGCCCTGATTAGGAAAGCCCCGCCCAACGGTCAAGGGCGACACGCTTGTTACTTGGTTTCGTAGGCTTTACCAGATAAGCCTCTCGGCATGCGCAGTTTCTGGTTCATGGTGGTATTCGGAGGCAGCATCGCGGCGACACAGGCGGCCCAGGCCGGGATCGTGGATGAGTTGTAGGCAATCGCTCCAAGGCGATGGGCGGGGCGCATCGCGGCTTGGGTACGAGCAACGACACGCTGTACCTGAACCCAGCCGGGATGTCGGTGGCCAAGCGTTACGCGGTGGAGGCCAATTATGGCTACTCGCCGTTTGATGGCCTGACGTACATGAATGCATCCGCCGTTGATTCCAAGTCCGGCCCAGTGGCGGGCGGCTTGGCCTACACCAGCGAGCGCGGCACCAAGCTTGGGTATGATGCTGCACTGCATCGCGTGACGGTGGGCTCTAGCTACGCCATTAGCGAGGGGTTGGCCTTGGGACTCTCTGCGCGCTACCTACGCGGCGAGTACACCGACGCGGCCGGTGTGCGCCAAGAATTGAAGAACATCTACAGTGGTAACATTGGCTTGATGGCGCGACTGGGCCAGGTTGGGGTCGGGGTTGTGGCGCATAACGTCGTGGACAGTGATGCCCCTGAGCTGTTGCCGCGCACCTACTCGGGGGGAATTGCTTTCGATACTGGTAGCGTGGTGTTGGCCGCCGACGCCGTGATGAACGCCCAGCACAGCACCGACAAAGAGATCTCCTATCATGCGGGTGCCGAGTACCTGATGGATAACACGATGCCTTTGCGGTTGGGATATCAGTATCGACCGTTTGTGCGTCGTACAGGCGAAGCCGGCGACGAGCATGTGCTAAGCGGTGGCATCGGCTGGGTTAACCAGGGAGGGATTGCGGGTCTGGCCTACGAGCAGTCACTGACGCGCGCGAACAACTGGGGCTTTATTCTCACGCTTGGGGCGTTTCTCTAGCCTCGCCGCACCTCAAAGATCACCGGGAAGCGACCCTGGCCTTCACAGTGGCTTACAAACGGCGCCTCGAACAACGCTTGCACGGCTTGGGCGACGAGAGGCGAACCGCTCTGTTCCTCGATCACAATCTGTGTGGCCCGTCCGCCGAGATCCAACGCAAAGCGCACCACCGCGTGTCCTGAAATACCTCGGCGTCTCAAGGCCTGTGGCAAATGGCTCACGCGCTTTTTAAGCTCGGCGCCGATCGGTCCCCAGCAATCGTGTTGTCCTACGCTCAAGCTGCCAGAACCGGCGTGACCGTTGTTGGTTTGCGTGCCAGAGCCATGGCCTGCGCCCGCGCTGCCTGAATCGCCACCACCGTCCACCGCGATGTTGGGCGCAACGCCCAGCACAAAACCATCGGCCAATGTCGTGGTGACCATCGGCAAGGTCGCGTCCAACGGCACAGCAGGGGTCGATGAATCGGCCGCAGGTGCCACGGTTGGTTGTGTGTTTGGCGCTGGCATTGGCGCAGTGTGATCGGCCCCAGCAGCGGCGGCGTGTTGCAGGGTTTTTGGCAGGGCCTCGGCATGCACAGTGGGCACGAGCTGAATGCTTAGCGCCTTTACCAGGTGGGGTCGGGGTTCTTCCGCCCACGCGCGGGCCAGCTGCCAGGCCCCCAGGTGCAAGGCCAACGACAGCGTGAGCAGGGCTGCCCACCGTCTCATTGCCAAGCTCGCGGGTCGAGCTCGACCGTGGGAGTGTGCAACGTGGGGTGCGTGCCGCATACCACCGGGACGCCATAGGCCGCGCCCAGGATTTCGGGCGTCAAGACTTCATGCGGTGTGCCTAGGGCGAGCACGCGCCCATGCGCGAGTAGCAGCACGCGCTCACACAGGAGCGCCGCCAGGGCCAGGTCGTGCAACGACACCAGCAAGGTTGCGCCTTGTGCGACGCGCTGTTTCAGCGTCTTCACAAGCTGCGTGCGGTGCTTGAAATCCAGCGCGCTTACCGGCTCATCCAAGATCAGGACGTCGGGGCTCGCGACCAGCGCGCGCGCCAACAACACCTGCTGTTGCTCCCCCCCAGAGAGGTGGTCCCAGCGGGCAGTGGCAGATTTTTCAAAACCGACCTCGGCCAACGCCCGAGCCACGCGTGCAGGCTCTGCCGGCGTGCCATAGAAACGACTTTGGTGTGCCAGGCCCATCGCCACCGCCTCGGCCACGGTGTACGGCAGTGCCGCTTCGCTTTGTTGCGGAACATAGGCGCGTAACGCCGCCAGCTCCCGCATCGACAACGCCTCTACTTCTAGATCACCGTAGTGCACGTTCCCTTGCTTGGGCAACAGCCCTGCGGCTGCTTTGATCAGCGTGCTTTTTCCCGCCCCGTTCGGGCCAATCAAGCCCAGCGCCGCGCCGCCGGGGATCGTAAACGAAACCTCTTGCAAGGCTACGGTCGTGTCATAGCTTGCGGTCAGTGCCTCGACGGTCAGGGAGGTCATGGTTTTTCGCTAGGCTCATGCGTGAACAGATCGAGCAGCAGCTCGGCCTCGCGCAGCGTCGGGTCGATGTTGTGGGCCATTTCGAACATCAATCGCGCGCTCGACACCATGCCAACATCGCGCAGCGCCGAGCCTTTAAGCAAAAAGACCTTGCCCAACAAGAGGTTGGCGTCAGCTAAAAACGGATACAACGCAATGGCTTCTTTGAGCGCGCTTTCTGCCTTGTCGTAGCTGCCAGCGCGGTAGTGCTTGGTGGCTTCGTCCACCAGGGTGCGGGCGCGGGCGACCGTTTGTTGGTCGAGGGGCGTTGTCGCCGTGCTGGCTGCGACGCGCATAGCAACGGGACCAGTGCTGGCCACAGTCACCGGCGCGCTGGGGGGTGTGGAGGTTGGTGGGGGCGGCCCTGGTGGCGGACGACTTGCAACCACGGCCGCGGGGGGTTGCGAGAGAATCGCCGTGGCGGGCATGCGCTCAGAACGATTGGAGCCGGCACACGTGAGCCCCCCAGCGATCATCAGGACCAGGCCAGCGGAGCGCCAACTGCCGTGCTTCACCTTACGTCTCACGTCCGGACATCTCATTCCTGGTTGCAGCCGCCTATGGGCACACGCCTGCGCCATTGCAGCTGTGGGTGCCTGTGCAGTCCTCGGGGTCTTTCACACCATTCGTCAAGAAGTCGTCGCAGCTGCCATTGGCGGCGGCGTCATAGCCACAGAAGCAGGCCACGCTATTGCAAGCCCGCGCGGCACAACTAGCGCTGGTGCACTCGCAGTTGTTGCTGGCGCACAGGGCATCGGCCGTGCAGGTTTCACCGAGGCTGAGCAAGCAGGAGGCCGCGTAGCAGGCATAACCGGCGGCGACGCACTGGTTGCTGCCCTCGTTATCCTGGGTGCCGTTAGCAAAGGACACGGGGTTGTACGAGGTGCCGTCGCAACGCTCGCAGACGGGCTGCGAGTTTTCACCGGCTCCAAGGTAGCCGCAGCTAGGTCCGCCGCTGCAATTCGCACTGCGACACGAACCCGCATTGCCTGGAGCCGCGGTGGTGCACTGGTTGAACAAGTCTTCGCTGGCCAGTTGATTGTCGCAGCTGCCTGACGAGCACTTGACGCAGGTGGCATTGCAGGTGTTACCGCCTTCGGCATCTTGGCTGTTGTCAGCGAAGTTCACGGGGTCGAACGAGCTGCCGGTGCAGCGCTTGCAGGCCGGCTGTAAGTTTTCACCGGCGGCCAAATATCCACAGGCAGCGCCACTGCCGCTGCAGTTGGGGCTGCGGCACGAGCCGGCGTTGCCTGCAGCCGCGGTGGTGCAATGGCCAAACAGGTCTTCGCTTGATAGCTGGTTGCTGCAAGTGCCCGCAGAGCATTTCTGACACGTGCCTGTGCAGTTGTTGCTGCCTTCGGTGTCTTGGGTATCGTTGGTAACATTCACCGGGTCATAGGAGCTACCGCTGCAGCGTTTGCAGGCAGGCTGGGAGTCCTCCCCTGCGGCCAAATAGCCGCACGAGGCGCCGCTGCCGCTGCAGTTGGAGCTTCGGCAGGAGCCTGCGGTGCCTGCGGCGGCGGTGGTGCACTGGCTGAATAAGTCCTCGCTATTGGCTTGGTTCACGCAGCTTCCCGAGGAGCATTTTTGGCAGGTGGAGCTGCACTGATTCAAGCCCTCAGAATCCTGGGTATTATCGATGATGTTCACAGGATCGTAAGACGCACCGCTGCACCGCTTGCAGGCTGGCTGTGAGCGCTCACCGGCGCCTAGGTAACCACAGTAAGTGCCAAGGCCGCTGCAAGTAGGGCTCCGGCAAGAACCGGCGGTACCCGCGGCGGCCGTGGTGCAATCGCCGAACAGATCTTGAGCAGATGTCTGGATATCACAAGCTCCAGCCGAGCATTTTTCACAGGTGCCGCTGCAAACATTGCCGCCTTCGCTATCGCGAGTGTCGTCGGTGAAGTTCACCGGATCGTAGGAGCCGCCGCTACAACGCATGCAGGCAGGTTGTGATTGTTCGCCCGCGTTCAAGTAGCCGCAGTAGGCGCCAACGCCGCTACAGGTCGAGCTCCGGCACGAGCCGGCCGAACCTGGGGTGGCCGAGGTATCACACTGGTTAAACAGATCTTCGGTGGAGAGTTGGCTGTTGCAGCTGCCCGCGGCACATTTCTGGCAGGTGCCACTGCAGGTGTTTGAGCCTTCCACGTCCTGCGAATCGGCCGCAAGGTTGACCGGGTCGTACGAACTGCCATTGCATCGCTTGCAGGCAGGCTGTGCTTGCTCGCCCGCCAAGTATTGGCAGGCGCCGGAGCCGTTGCAGTTGGCGCCTTTGCACGAGTCGATGTTGCCCGGGGTCCCGGTGGTGCAGTCGCTCTTCGGGTCTAGGCCACTGGCGACGTCCGAGCAGCTGCCGGCGCCGTTGCAGACCCGACAGGTCGAGCAGAAGTTGTTCGGGTCGGTGCCCGCCGCGGGGATTTGGCAGGCACCAATTCCGTTACAGAATCCGGAGTTGCCGCACCCAGACGCGGTGCAAGCACCGTTGGGATCGGTGCCTATGCTTGGAATCTTGCAGGCGCCCGAACCATCGCAATCGCCGGTGTTTGTGCACGCCGCTGGCGTACAGGCGTTGTTGGGGTCGGTGTCTACCACGGGCACCTGGCAGGCGCCCAGGCCATTGCAGGCGCCGGTGTTGCCACAACCGCTGGCCGTGCAGTCGTTGAGTGGATCTTGCCCTGCGGCAACGTTGGTGCAGGCGCCGCCGCCGTTGCACATTTGGCAGCTTGGGCAGAAGTTGTTCGGGTCGGTGGCGCTCGCGGGGACCGCGCAGGCGCCGCTGCCGTCGCACATACCGGTGGTGGCGCAGCCTGTGGCGCTGCAGGCATTGTTGGGGTCGGTGCCGGCGGTGGGGGTGGCGCAGGCGCCGTTGCCATTGCACACCCCAGTGTTGCTGCAGCCGGTGGGCGTACACTCATCGAGTGGATCTTGTCCGCCTGCGACGTTGGTGCAGGCCCCAGAACCGTTGCACGCCTGGCAGGTCGGGCAGGCACCGTTGGGGTCGGTGTTAGCGGCTGGGGTTTGGCATTGGCCACTGCCGTTGCAGACGCCGGTGTTACTGCAGCCCGCTGCTGTGCAGTCGTTCATCGGATCTTGGCCGTTGGGCACGTTGCCACAGGCACCTGCACCGTTGCAGGTTTGGCAGGAGCTGCACTCGTTGTCGGGGTCGATGCCACTCGTCACCGGGGCGCAGGTGCCGTCGGCGATGCCCGTCTTGGCGTACGTGCAGGCCTGGCAATTGCCGTTGCAAGCGCTATTGCAGCAAACACCATCCACGCAGGTCAGGCCATTTTCGCATTGGCCGCCGAAGCCGCAGCTTTGGCCTTGTTGTGGGTTGCAGGCCGCTGCGAGTGACCCGGCCCCATCGGAGTCGCCATCGCAGGTCGCCGCGCCGCTGCACTCTTCGTACGGATCTTGGTATTCGCCTACCGGCGTGAACACCGGCGCATGGGCGGTGCCGTCGGCGTCGGTGGTGCAACCACTCACCGGTTGTTGGCAAGCCGGTCGCACGACTTTGTCACCTTGGCCGGCGGCGCTACAAGCTTCGCGCCGGCTCTGACAGGCGCCCGCGCCGTTGCAGGTTTGACCGGGCGCAGTGGCGCGCAGGTAGCATTCTGGATTAGTGCGGCCGTCTCCTGCCGGATCGACAATGCCAAAGTAGAACGGCCCGCCGCCGTCGCCAGCGACATTACAGTTGTTGAAGCTGCCATCGCATTCGTTGTCGATCTCTTTGCCGCTGTCTTGGTTGGTGTACAGCGGATCTCCGGCCGGTGCTTGGCCGGTGCAGCCGCCGGTGGCCTTTTTACACAGTGGCCGCGCCACGGCGCTTGGGTTGGGGTTGGGTTCGAGGTCGCAGAGATCGGCGGCGGTCTGGCATTCGCCGCCTGCTTTGCACACCACGGTGTCTGCATCTTGGTCGCGCTTCAGGAAGCAGCGGCCTTCGATGTCGCGGCCCCAATAGTAGCCAGCGCAGCTGACGAACGGACACTCGTTGTTGGGATCCCCGGTGATATCGCCCCATTGCGGCGGTTCATCGCGAATGCAGGTGTTGGCTTCGTCGCGAGGCTGCTCACAGATCGCGCGTGACGGCTCATCTCGGTCGGCCGCAGTGGGTTCTACGTCACAAACGGTACAGTCTTCGATCTTGGTGGTGCAGGCACCTGTGGTCTCGCTGCAGCCGTACCCATACTCCTCAGGGCACCTGTAGCAATCGCGATTGTAGGGCGTCTCGGGGTCGCTGGGGGTGGCGCCCAGGAAATAGTAGCCGGCGTAGTAGCGTTTGTAGTTGCGGATATCATCGCCACTGGGGCAGGTGGGGTCGCACAACACGGTTTCGTCGGTGCTGCACAAACCGGTTGCATGTAAGTCGCTGCGCGGCACCGTGCCGCATCGCAGCGTGCTATCGTTGGGGATGCAGTTGTCGAGCGCGGTGGTTTGGCTGGCCCAATTGGGCAGGCCCTTGCTGGGTTGGCCGATGCTGGGGCCATGGTCGCAACGGCAGTCATCGTCGGCGGTGGTGCGGCAGTCTTC
>ERZ795055.869-NODE-869-length-25894-cov-162.901970_pt1 | contig 25894 bp, 26 predicted proteins | sample MGYA00375139_ERZ795055 | MGnify/ENA primary metagenome ERZ795055 (study PRJEB30184, sample SAMN05720283) | anaerobic digester metagenome | isolation source: active sludge of municipal wastewater-treating anaerobic digesters | place: USA | collected 2015-01-23 ... | reverse complement strand
CCGAACCGTGGAAGGCCGCCTACGTGCAGCCCTCGCGCCGCCCCAAGGATGGCCGCTACGGCGAAAATCCGAACCGCATGCAGCACTACTACCAGTACCAGGTGGTGCTGAAGCCAGCGCCGGACAACATCCTCGAGCTCTACCTCGGCTCGCTGGAAGCGCTCGGTTTCGATCTCAAGAAGAACGATGTGCGTTTCGTCGAGGACGACTGGGAAAACCCGACGCTCGGCGCCTGGGGCCTGGGCTGGGAAGTCTGGATGAACGGCATGGAAGTGACGCAATTCACCTACTTCCAGCAGGTCGGCGGCATCGACTGCAAGCCGATCACCGGCGAAATCACCTACGGTATCGAACGCCTGGCGATGTACCTGCAGGGCGTCGAGAACGTCTATGACCTCGTGTGGACGGAAGGCCTGACCTACGGCGACGTCTATCACCAGAACGAAGTCGAGCAATCGACCTACAACTTCGAGCATTCCGATGCCGACTTCCTGTTCACTGCTTTCGGCGCGCACGAAAAGCAGGCGCAGCACCTGATGGGCGCGCAACTGGCCCTGCCGGCCTACGAACAAGTACTCAAGGCCGCGCACACCTTCAACCTGCTCGACGCCCGCGGCGCCATTTCGGTCACCGAGCGCGCTGCCTACATCGGCCGCATCCGCAACCTGGCGCGCGCTGTGGCGCAAGCTTATCTCGACAGCCGTGCCCGCCTCGGCTTTCCGATGGCCCCGCGCGAATGGGCCAACGACGTGCTGGCCAAGCTAGAAGAACAGAACGCCAAGAAAGCTGCCTGACGCGAGCATGCCAACGGTTCTGCGACTCCTGAACTGGCGTTTTCACTTCTACTCAGATGAGGGAAGCGAGCCGCCGCACATCCACGTCGATACCGGCGATGGCGAGTGCAAGTTCTGGCTGTCGCCCGTCACCCTGGCCCGCGCTGCTCGTATCAAAGCCCATGAACTGCGTGAAGTCGAGGCAGTCGTAATCGAACGTGAAGCCTTCTTTCTGGAGAAATGGCATGAATTCTTCGGTCGCTGAAATCGATCCACGCGCGCTGCGCGTCTGGGTTAACGGGCGCATCGTCTTTGTCGAACTGACCGACGGTCGGCAAATCGGTTTTCCCGTTTCGCGCTTCAAGTTGCTGCGTGACGCCAGCGACGACGCACTGGCTGCCGTGCAATTGCGCCTGGACGGCGCCGCGCTGCGCTGGGATGCGCTGGATGAAGACATCACCGTGCGCGGCATCGTCGAAGGCCGCTTTCAACTGCCGCTGCCTACCGAAAAACAAGCTGCCTGAATTCCGAATTTCCTGAATTGCTAAAAAACATGTCAAAAAACCTGCTCGTTGAACTCTTCGTCGAAGAACTGCCACCCAAGGCGCTGAAAAAGCTGGGCGAAGCATTTGCCGCCGCGCTGGCCAGTTCGCTGAAAAATGCCGGTTTGGCGGGGTCGACCGCAACCGTCACTTCCTATGCTTCGCCACGCCGCCTGGCTGCGCACATCACCGACGTGGCCGCGGTCGCCGCCGACAAACCGGTGGTGCAGAAGCTGATGCCGGTCGCCGTCGGTCTCGATGCCACCGGTAACGCCACCCCGGCGCTGTCGAAGAAGCTCGCCGCGCTGGGCGCCGATGCTTCCTGCGTCGCCGGCCTGCGCCGCGAAAGCGACGGCAAGGCCGACATCCTGTTCTACGACAGCCTGGCCAAGGGTGCAACGCTGGCCGAAGGACTGCAAAAGGCCGTCGAGGCCGCACTGGCGGCGCTGCCGATCCCCAAGGTCATGAGCTACCAGTTGGCCGATGGCTGGAGCAGCGTCAATTTCGTGCGCCCGGCGCATGCGCTGGTGGCATTGCATGGCGGCGAAGTCGTGCCGGTTTCCGTGCTCGGCCTGACTTCCGGCAAGGCCACCAAGGGCCATCGCTTTGAAGCCGCTGTCGACCCGGTGATCGTCGCCGATGCCGACAGCTATGCCGCAACGATGCTCAAGGATGGTTCGGTAATCTCCGCCTTCGCCGAGCGCCGCGCCGAAATCGTCCGCCAACTGGCTGCCGCCGCAGCCCAGGCCGGCGCCAATCTCAAGCCGATCGAGGACGAGGCGCTGCTCGACGAAGTCACGGCGCTGGTCGAGCGCCCGAACGTGCTGATCGGCCAGTTCGAGGAGGAATTCCTCGCCGTGCCGCAGGAATGCCTGATCCTGACCATGAAGGCCAACCAGAAGTATTTCCCGCTGCTCGACGCCGCCGGCAAGCTGACCAACAAGTTCCTCGTCGTCAGCAACATCAGCCCGGCCGACCCGAGCGCGGTGATCGGCGGCAACGAGCGCGTCGTACGCCCGCGCCTGGCCGACGCCAAGTTCTTCTTCGATCAGGATCGCAAGAAGTCGCTGGAATCGCGCGTCGCCGGCCTGGCCAGGGTCGTCTATCACAACAAGCTGGGCACCCAGGGCGAGCGCATGCAGCGCGTCGCGGCTATTGCCCGCGCCATCGGCCAGCAGCTGGGTGGCGAAAGCCTCGCCCTGCACGCCGAACAAGCGGCGATTCTGGCCAAGGCTGACCTGCTCACCGACATGGTCGGCGAATTCCCAGAATTGCAGGGCATCATGGGCCGCTACTACGCCCAGCACGACGGCCTGAATGCCGATGTCGCCGATGCCATCGAAGACCACTACAAGCCGCGCTTCGCCGGCGACAGCCTGCCGCGCGGCAGGGTCGGCACCGTCGTCGCGCTGGCCGACAAGCTGGAAACCCTGGTCGGCATGTTCGGCATCGGCCAGATCCCGACCGGCGACCGCGATCCGTTCGCGCTACGCCGCCATGCGCTGGGCGTGATCCGCATGCTGGCCGAGGGCAATCTAGACCTGCCGCTGGGTGCTCTGCTCAACATTTCATCGAGAGCCTTTGATGACTGGCTGGCAAGCCAAGCCAATCCAGAACAAGCGGCATTTGAATTTGGATTCAACACAGGCAAAGCGCTTCCTGATTTCATCTACGACCGCCTCGCCGGCAACCTGCGCGAGCAGGGCTATACCGCGCAGGAGGTCGATGCCGTGGTCTCGCAACGTCCGCAACGCCTGGGCGACATCCCCAAGCGCCTGGCCGCCGTGCGCGCCTTCTCGGCGCTGCCCGAGGCTGCCGCGCTGGCCGCCGCCAACAAGCGCGTCGGCAATATCCTCAAGAAGGTCGAGAACCCGGTCGAAGCCGCTGTCGACAATGCGCTGCTCAAGGAAGCCGCCGAAATCGCCCTGCACGATGCGCTGGTCGACGTGGTGCCGCAAGCCGATGCCGCCTTCGTCACCGGTGACTACACCGAGTCGCTGACGGCGCTCGCCGCGCTGCGTGCCCCGGTCGATGCATTTTTCGATGGCGTCATGGTCAATGCCGACGACCCCGCCCTGCGCGCCAACCGCCTCGGCCTGCTGGCCAAGCTGCATGCGGCGATGAACCAGGTCGCCGACCTTTCCCGGCTCTCCGCCTGATCGATAGCCCGCCATGTCCAACAAGCTCGTCATCCTCGACCGCGACGGCGTCATCAACTTCGATTCCGCCCAGTACATCAAGAGTCCGGCGGAATGGAAGCCGATCCCGGGCAGCCTGGAAGCCATCGCCCGTCTCAACCAGAGCGGCTACCGGGTGGTCGTGGCGACCAACCAGTCCGGCGTCGGACGTGGCCTGTTCGAAATGGATACGCTGAACGCGATCCACGAGAAGATGCACAAGGCGCTGTTCGCCGTCGGCGGGCGGGTCGATGCGATCTATTACTGCCCGCACGCGGCCGACTCCGACTGCGAGTGCCGCAAGCCCAAACCGGGCATGTTCAAGCGCATCGCCGACACCCTCAACGCCAACCTCAAGGGCGTGCCGGCGATCGGCGATTCGCTGCGCGACCTGCAGGCCTGCGCCGCCGTCGGCTGCCAGCCGATGCTGGTGCGCACCGGCAAGGGGGAAAAAACCCGGGCCGACGGCAATCTGCCGGATGGCACCATCGAGTTCGCCGACCTCGCCGCCGCGGTCGACTACATCCTGCGCCCGAAAAAGAAATGAACCTCATCCGCTCGACGCTGTTCGCCATCTACGGCGCCATCGCCACCCTGCTCCTCGCCCCCTTGGTCAGTATCGCCGCGCTCACCCTGGGGGGTATCTGGGGCTACCGCGCCGGCCGTATGTGGCGGCTGTCGATCCAGTGGGGCGTCGAGCACCTGCTCGGCATCCGCCCGCGCGTCATCGGCCTCGAAAACATGCCGCAGGAAGCCTGCGTGATCCTCTCCAAGCACCAGTCGGCATGGGAAACGATGACTCTGCAGGATTACGTGCCGAAGGGCGCCTTCTGTGTCTTCGTGCTCAAGAAGGAACTGCTGCGCGTGCCGCTGATCGGCTGGGGGCTGGGCGCCATGAAGATGATCTCGATCGACCGTAGCGCCGGCAAGGAGGCGCTCGACAAGGTCGTGGAGCAGGGTCGCGAGCGCCTGAAAAGCGGCTTCTACGTGATCATCTTCCCCGAGGGCACGCGCGTCGCCCCGGGCACCACCAAGCGCTACAAGGCGGGCGGCGCCTACCTGGCCACCCGGGTCGGCTGCAAGGTCGTGCCGGTCGCCCACGATGCCGGCGAATTCTGGCCGCGCCAGGCTTTCGTCAAGAAGCCCGGCACCGTGACCGTCAGCATCGGCCCCGCCTTCGACGCCACCGGGATGACCGAAAGCGAGGTCAACCGCCGCGCCGAGGCGTGGATCGAGGCCGAGATGCGCCGCATCTCCCCGCACCGTTATCCGGATGCCGCGTCTGCCAGCTGAGGCTTCCGCTTCGGCGACGCGCAGCATTTCGCTCGCCGGCCGGCAGATTCCCTACCATCTGCGCCGCAGCCGACGGCGCACCATCGGCCTCACCATCGACCAGCGCGGGCTACGTGTCGGCGCCCCGCTGCAGGCCCGCCTCAGCGACATCGAGCTGCTGATCCACCAGCACGGGCAATGGGTGCTCGACAAGCTCGCCGACTGGCACGAGCGCACCGCCACCGAAAAAACCGTGCTGACCAACGGCACGGTGATTTTTGCCCTCGGCGAGCCGTTGACCGTAACCATCACCCCCGGCAGCCGCCAGCGCTGGCTGTTCAGCGACGACAAGCTGCATCTCTTCGTGCCGCCTGCCATCCCCGCCAGCGGCGTTCTGGAAAAGGCGTTGCGCGACAAGGCCCGCGCGGTATTCAGCGAACGCCTCGCCCATTATGCGCCCCGCCTCGGCGTCGCTCCGCCCCCGCTGCGCCTGTCGTCGGCGCGCACGCGCTGGGGCAGCTGCAGCCACCACGGCGGCATTTCGCTCAACTGGCGCCTGGTCTTCATGCCGCTGGCGGTCGTCGATTACGTCGTCGCCCACGAGCTGGCGCATCTCAGGGAAATGAACCACAGCCCGCGTTTCTGGTCTGTCGTCGAGCAGCTTTGCCCGGACTGGCGGGCGCGCCGCCTGGAACTGCGGCAACTGGGCCGCCAGATTCCGCAATTTCAATAAACAAGGGAAAACAGCATGCGCATTCTGCACACCATGATCCGCGTCGGCGACCTCGACAAATCCATCGCCTTCTACACCGAAATCCTCGGCATGCAGCTGCTGCGCCGGCAGGACTACCCGGAAGGCCGCTTCACGCTGGCCTTCGTCGGCTACGGCCCGGAAAGCGAAGGCGCCGTGCTGGAGCTGACGCACAACTGGGATACGCCGTCCTACGATCTCGGCAACGGCTACGGCCACGTCGCCCTGGCGGTGCCCGACGCGGCAGCCGCCTGCGCCGAAATCAAGGCACGCGGCGGCAGGGTGGTACGCGAGGCGGGGCCGATGAAACATGGCAGCACGATCATCGCTTTCGTCGAAGATCCGGACGGCTACAAGATCGAGCTGATCCAGCGCGCCTGACCCAGCCAGCCATGCGCCGCGCCATCGTCATCCTGGCCTGGACGATGGCTTTCGCCGGCATCGGCCTCATGCTGGGGGCCTCGTTCTTCGGACTGGCCGGCGCCTTTCTTGCCGATCCGGGCGCCCGGCCGGCGACCTGGGCCGGCTGGAACATCCTGTTCTTCGCCTTCGTCGTCGGCCTGCCGTGCGCACTGGCGACTCTGGGCCTGCTGCTCGGCACGACCGGCCGCCTGCCGGGCACCCGGCGCACCTGAGCGAAATCAAGGTCAAGGCGGCGCCGGCTTCGCATACTGGCCGGCGACAGGAGACCGCCATGAAATTTCCGGATTTTTTTGCCCGCATTCCCGCCATCACCCTGCGCGACCCGCTGGCCGAACTGCTCGGCGCGGCCGAGGGCGGGCTGATCGCATACAGCTACGCCGACGCCGTCAAGCTGGCGGGCCATTCCTGCCCCACCGTTGCCGGCGCCTGGCTGATGACGGCGCGCGCGCTGCGCGCCCTTTACGGCGACGAGATTCCGGTACGCGGCGAGGTGCAGGTTGCGCTCGGTGAGACCGCCGACAGCGGCGTTGCCGGCGTGATTGCGGCGGTAGCCGGGCTGCTCACCGGCGCTGCCGGCGAGGGCGGTTTCAAGGGTCTGGGCGGCCGTTACGGCCGGCGGGAGCTGCTGCGCTTTGGCGTCGCCGGGGTTGGCGGGTTGGCATTTACCCGGCTCGACCGGCCTGTTGCGGTCGACTGCATTTTAAGGCTCGAAACCGTGCCCGCCGATCCGCGCCTTCGCAGCCTGCTCGGCGCCGTTCTCAACGGCACGGCGGACGCCGCTGCCCGCCATCTGTTTGGCGAACTCTGGCAGGATCGTGTCCGGCGCATCCTGATCGAGCACGCCGACGATCCCGCCATCGTCGAACTGCGCCCGCTTGGGCGCGGGGACTGAGCGAGACGAAGCCGCAAACGCGGATTGATAGTAAGCTGCGGGAAGAGGCGCTCGAAAGTGCCAGGCACGGAGGAAGCATGGACAGGATCTGGCTGAAGAATTACCCCGCAGGCATTCCGGCCGAAATCGATGCCGACCAGTTCGATTCCATTCCCGCGCTGCTCGACCGGATCTTCGGCAAATTCGCCAACCGCCCGGCCTATCACAACCTCGGGCGAACCATCAGCTACGCCGAACTGGATCAGCTATCGCGCGATTTCGCCGCCTTCCTGCAAAGTCTGCCGGGCATGGGCCGCGGCGAGCGGGTGGCAATCATGGCGCCCAACCTGCTGCAATATCCGGTCGTCCTCTTCGGCATCCTGCGGGCGGGGATGACGGTCGTTAACGTCAACCCGCTCTACACGCCGCGCGAACTCGAACATCAGTTGCGCGATTCCGGCGCCCGGGCCATCGTCATCGTCGAGAACTTCGCCCACGGGCTGCAGCAGGTGCTGGGTGACACGGCGGTAAAGCACGTGATCACCACGCAGATCGGCGACCTGTTGCCGGCGCCGAAGCGCTGGCTGGTGAATTTCGTCATCAAACGCGTCAAGAACATGGTGCCGGACTGGCACATCGACGGCGCCATTGAGCTGCGGACGGCGCTCGCCATCGGTCGCGCGGCGAATTTCGATGCCGTGGCGCCGGATCGCGAGGAAATCGCCTTCCTGCAATACACCGGCGGCACCACCGGCGTCGCCAAGGGCGCCATGCTCACCCATCGCAACATCCTCGCCAATCTCGAACAGACCGGCATCTGGATCTCCGTCAGTTTCAAGGCCGGCGCCGAAATCGTCATCGCGCCGTTGCCGATGTATCACATCTTCTGCCTGACCTCGACGCTGTCGTTCATGAAATGGGGCAGCCTCAGCGTGCTGATCACCAATCCGCGCGACCTGCCGGCGCTGGTCAAGGAAATGGCGAAGTGGAAATTCACGACGATGACCGGCGTCAATACGCTGTTCAACGGGCTGCTGCACACGCCGGGCTTCGCGCAACTCGACTTTTCGGCATTGAAAGTCGTGGTCGGTGGCGGTGCCGCCGTCCAGAAGCCGGTGGCCGAGCTATGGCAGAAAGTGACCGGCCATCACCTGACCGAAGCCTACGGCCTGACCGAGTCGTCGCCCGGCGCCTGCGCCATGCCGCTGGGCGCGCCGTGGGATGGCACCGTCGGCCTGCCGCTGCCATCGACCGACATCTCGATCCGCGACGACAATTTCCGGGAGCTGCCGGTGTGGAGCGGCGCCGGCAAGATCGAGGCGCACACCGGTGAGCTCTGCATTCGCGGCCCGCAGGTCATGAAGGGCTACTGGAACAATGCCGCGGAAACCGCCGAGGCGATGCGCGACGGCTGGCTGAAGACCGGCGACATCTGCCACGTCGATGCCCTCGGGCGCGTCACCATCACCGACCGCAAGAAGGACATGATCCTGGTCTCCGGCTTCAATGTTTACCCGACCGAAGTCGAGAGCGTCGTCGCGGCCCACCCGGGCGTCCTCGAATGCGCCGTCATCGGCGTTCCCGACGAGAGAAGCGGCGAGGCAGTCAAGGTGCTGATCGTGCGCAAAGACCCGGAACTGGATCGCGACGACATCATCGAGCACTGCCGCGGGCAACTGACCAGCTACAAACTGCCGCGCCACGTCGAGTTCCGCGAGATGCTGCCCAAATCGCCGATCGGCAAGATCCTGCGTCGCGAGCTTCGCGACCAGATCAAAGACTGAGCGGACGCCGCCGGCGCCCCGGGCCTCGACGCAGCGGGGCATCACATTGCCGTCATGAAGCGGTGCGACAATTGGCGCCCTTATGCCCCATGCCCGCCACCTTGCACTGCTTGTCCTGCTCACCGCGCTGATCCCGCGGGCCGAGGCGGCGCGCCCGATGATCACCGACGATGCGCGGATCACCGACCCGCAAGCCTGCCAGCTCGAGACCTGGGCTTATCTGCACGAACACAGCACCCGCGAATTCTGGGCGCTGCCAGCCTGCAACCCCGGCGGCAATTTCGAGATGACGCTGGGCGGCGCCGTCTCCCGTTTCGACGGTGCAGCGCAAAGCGGGGCCGTCGTCGTCCAGGGCAAAACCTTGTTCAAGCCGCTGGAAACCAATGGCTGGGGCCTCGGCCTGGCCGCCGGCTACGCCACCCAGACCGGCCGGGGACAATCCGGCGGCCCCTACTTCTACCTGCCGGGCAGCCTCTCGCTGGCCGACGACCGCGTCGTGCTGCACCTCAACCTGGGGGCCACCTACTTCGGCGACACCCGCGAAACGCGCATGACCTGGGGCCTCGGCAGCGAAACCGCCGCCAGCGAACGCCTCTACCTCATCGCCGAGACCTTCGGCAACGATACCGGCCGCCCCTTCCTGCAAGGCGGCGTACGCTACTGGCTGATCCCCGGCCATCTGCAGATCGACACCACGGTCGGCAGCAACCTTGCCGACTTGCATGGCGAACGCTGGCTGTCGATCGGTCTGCGTTTCATCACGCCGCCGATTTTCCAGTAGCCGGCTTTCACATGCCAACGCCCGACGCGGATGGCGGCGCCGCAGGCAGCGGCAAAAATTCGCCACACCAGCCGTGGATGCCGACCATCGGATGGCGCCAGTGGTGCGATTCGCGTGGCGAGCTGTCGCCGGCAAAAACCGGGGGCAAGCGATGGCAGTTGCCGGTCAGGGCATCCACCCGCCTGAAATAGCGGCACTGCTCGCAGGTGTTTTCGAACGGTGTATTCATTGGCCTCCGGATCAGGCTGTTGCGGTCAACGGCCTTTCCGAGGCAATTTTCAAGCCCGCCAGCTGGCGATAAAGGCTGGCGAGGCGCGATGCCATCGCCGCATCCGACCATTCGGCCGCGTAATCCGGCGCTTCGGCGGCCAGGTGACGCCAGGCATCGGAATGACCGAGAAAATGCCCGAGCATCTCGCCGAAGCCCTTGGGCTCGGCCGGCGGGCAGAATGCACCACGACCGGGCGCCAGGATGTCGATGGTTCCCATTTCGGCCAGGGCGATCACCGGCAGACCGGCCGCCATCGCCTCCAGCAGCACCAGGCCCTGCGTTTCGGTGCGCGAGGCGAAGACGAAGACATCGGCAGCCGCGTAGCAGTCCGGCAGTTCCCGGTCACGATCCAGATAGCCGATGAATTGTACCGAGCCATCCAGACCCAGCGTTCCCACCTGCGCCTTGAGATCGGCCATCGCCGGCCCCTCGCCGGCCACTACCAGCAGCACCTCGGGATTCTGGCGGCGCGTGTGAACCAGCGCCTCAAGCAGAAAACCGATATTTTTTTCATGCGCCACGCGCCCTACGAACAGGGCCACCGGCCGCCCCGGGGCTATGCCATGGCGCGCCCGGAACGCCGGGCCGTCGCCACCGGCGAAGCGGGCCAGCGGAATGCCGGTCGGCAGCACGTGCAGCGGCGTGGTGACGCCGTAGGATTCCAGGCGCTGGCGCATCGCCGTCGAGGGCACGACGACGGCATCCAGCGCATTGCACTGGCGGCGCGAGAAGCCGCGCGCCTGCCCGCGCAGCCAGCTGGCCGGCACGATGGGCGCGTAGTGCTGCAGGTATTCCTCGAACAGGGTGTGATAAGTCGCCACCACCGGCAGGCCCAGCGTGCGCGCCGCGTTCAGCCCGGCGTAATGGGCGATGAACGGCGTCTGGATATGGATCAGGTCACACTCCTGCGCCGCCGCCAGCACCGCGCGGTGCATCGCCCGCCAGCCGACCAGGCGATCCTCGCGGTCGCCCGGAATCTGCCGCCCCGGCACGCGAACGATTCCAGCCTCGTCCGCTTCGTCACCATAACGCGGCACGACCAGGCGCACCTCGATGCCGTGCCCGGCCAGCGTCTGGCGGAAAGTTTCGATCGATGTCGAGACACCATTGACCCGTGGAAAATAAACATCCGAAACCATCAATATCCGCATTCAAGCCTCCGCATGTTCCACGGCCGCTGCGGCAAGCGCCGGCAGCATGCTGCGCACGCCCCAGGCCACCAGTTCCAGCCGGCCGTCGAAATGCTCGACGATGGCGGTGCACGAATCGACCCAGTCGCCGCAGTTGATATAGGAAAGGCCGTCGATCTCGCGGATCGACGCCCAATGGATATGGCCGCAGATGACGCCATCGAGCCCGCGCTCGCGCGCGTGATGGACGGCCGACTCCTCGAAGTCGAAGATGAAATTGAGCGCCGTCTTGACCTTGCGCTTGGCGAAACCCGCCAGCGACCAGTAGCCGCTAAGCCCCAGCTTGCGCCGCACCCACGACAGCCAGTGGTTCATCCGCACCAGCAGGTCGTAGGCCTTGTCGCCAAGCACCGCCACCCAGCGGTGATGGCGCGTCACCTGGTCGAAGATGTCGCCGTGGATCAGCAGGAAACGCCGCCCATCGGCGGTCTCGTGCACCAGTTCGTCGACGACCTCGATGTCGCCGAAGACGATGCCGCAGTAGTTGCGCAGCGCCTCGTCGTGATTGCCGGGAATGAACACCACGCGCTCGCCGTGACGCGCCCGGCGCAACAGCTTCTGCACCACGGTGTTCTGTGCCGGCGTCCAGCAGATGCTGCGGCTCATCGCCCAGAAATCGACGATGTCGCCGATCAGGAAAGTCTGCTCGGCCGGGTGTTCGCGCAGGAAGTCGACGAGACGCTCGGCCTGACACGCCCGCGTGCCGAGGTGGATGTCGGAGAGGAATACAGATCTGACCCGTGGCATGGCGCCACCATAGCGAGCGCCGGTTAAAGCCCGGTGACACGTTGGTGACAATACCGTGACAGGCTACCGCCGACTCGACCTCTCAAGGTGCTTTCTGCACCGGCCCCAGGCCAGGCTGTTGCGGTCGACGCCGAAATTCGGGCAAATTTCAAATCGCCCGGGCAGGGTGGAAGGTAAGCCTATTGCCGAAGACCGGCTCCCAACCGAAACCCAAGTTGGATCGCTCGGAAATCAGTCTCGTACCCATCGCCCAGACCGCTGAGTGTCTATCTGCTGAAACCGGGGCAGTTCAGGGGCAAGCTGGCCGAATGTCTGGCTAACCGAATCTCGTCGCCTCCTCAAATAGCCTGTAGCACTTAGAATCACGTATTCCGCGTGCAATAGCCGCGCAGCCGTTAAACAATCAAGACTAAAGTCACTTCCACCAGCGATGGGATGACCCAACAAGCCTTATTGAGACAGGAAAAGCACTATGACCAGCGCCCAACAACGTGCCGAATTGCAACGCCGGATCTGGCAAATCGCCAACGATGTCCGCGGTGCTGTCGACGGCTGGGATTTCAAGCAATACGTGCTCGGCGCCCTGTTCTACCGCTTCATCAGCGAAAACTTTGCCGCCTACATCGAAGGCGGTGACGACAGCATCGACTACGCCGAATTGTCCGATAGCGTCATCACCCCGGCGCTCAAGGACGACGCCGTCAAGACCAAGGGCTATTTCATCTACCCCAGCCAGTTGTTCGCCAAGGTCGTCGCCAACGCCAACAGCAACGAAAGCCTGAACACTGACCTCGCCGCCATCTTTGCCGCCATCGAAGCGTCAGCCAACGGCTACCCGTCGGAGCAGGACATCAAAGGTTTGTTTGCCGACTTCGACACCACCAGCAACCGCCTCGGCAATACGGTCAAGGACAAGAACACCCGCCTGGCCGCCGTGCTCAAAGGCGTCGCCGACCTGGATTTCGGCAGCTTCGATGCCAGCCACATCGACCTGTTTGGCGATGCCTACGAATTCCTGATCTCCAACTACGCTGCCAACGCCGGCAAATCCGGCGGCGAGTTTTTTACGCCGCAAAACGTCTCCAAACTGATTGCCCAGTTGGCCATGCACAAGCAGACCGGCGTCAATAAGATCTACGACCCGGCCTGCGGCTCCGGCTCTCTGCTGCTGCAAGCCAAGAGGCAGTTCGACGACCATCTCATCGAAGACGGCTTTTACGGGCAGGAAATCAACCACACCACGTACAACCTGGCGCGGATGAACATGTTCCTGCACAACATCAACTACGACAAATTCAACATCCAGCTCGGCAACACCCTGACCGAGCCGCATTTTGGCGACGAAAAACCCTTCGACGCCATCGTCTCCAACCCGCCCTATTCGGTGAAATGGATCGGCAACGACGACCCGACGCTGATCAACGACGAACGCTTCGCCCCGGCCGGCGTGCTGGCGCCCAAATCCAAGGCCGACTTCGCCTTCGTGCTGCACGCCCTCGGCTACCTCTCCGCCAAGGGCCGCGCCGCCATCGTCTGCTTCCCCGGCATCTTCTACCGGGGCGGCGCCGAGCAGAAAATCCGCCAATACCTGGTGGATAACAACTACGTTGAAACCGTGATTTCGCTGGCACCCAACCTGTTCTTTGGCACCACCATCGCCGTGAATATTCTGGTGCTGTCCAAACACAAAACCGACACCAAAACCCAGTTCATCGACGCCAGCGGCCTGTTCGATAAGAAAACCAACAACAACGAGCTATCCGACCAGCACATCGAAGACATCATGCAGGCCTTCGACAGCAAGGCCGAGGTCGCGCACTTCGCCCAGTCGGTGAGCTTTGAAGCCATCGCGGCCAACGACTACAACCTGTCGGTCAGCAGCTATATCGAAGCCAAGGATGAGCGCGAAGTGGTCGATATTGCCAAGCTCAATGCCGAGTTGAAAACCACGGTTGCCCGGATCGACCAGTTGCGCAAAGAGATTGATGCCATCGTCGAGCAAATCGAAGGCGAGGAGACCGATCTATGAGCGATGTCCTCATTTACACCACCGAAGACGGACAGATGAAGATTGATCTCCGTTTGGAGGGGGGTACGGCTTGGCTGTCTCAGCAACAAATAGCCGACCTGTTTCAGGCTACAAAGCAAAATATATCCCTTCACCTGAAAAACATCTTTGAAGATGGTGAGCTCACCACCGAGGCAACTGTCAAGGAATCCTTGATAGTTCAAACCGAAGGCAAGCGCGAAGTCTCACGCAGCATCACGCTTTATAACCTGGATGCCATCCTGGCCGTGGGCTACCGCGTGCGCTCGGTGCGCGGCGTGCAATTCCGGCGATATGCCTCGACGGTGCTCAAGGAATACCTTGAGAAAGGCTTTGCCTTAAACGACGAACGCTTGAAAAATCTGGGCGGCGGCAATTACTGGAAAGAACTGCTTGATCGCATACGCGACATTCGTTCCAGCGAAAAAGTCATGTATCGCCAAGTACTGGATCTGTATGCCACTGCCAGCGACTACGACGCAAAAAGCGAACACAGCCAGACCTTTTTCAGAATCGTACAAAACAAACTACACTATGCCGCCCACGGCCACACCGCCAGCGAAATCATCTACCTGCGGGTGGACAGTGACAAACCCTTTGCGGGTCTAAGCAACTTCAAGGGCAGCCAACCCACGCAGGCCGAGGCCATGATTGCCAAAAACTACCTTGATGAAAAAGAACTCAAGGTATTGAACAACCTCGTCTCTGCCTACTTTGATCTGGCCGAACTCAACGCCATAGAACAACGCGAAATGCGCATGGCGGATTATGTGCGCGAACTGGACACCATTCTGGGCTCTGCCGGACGCAAACTGCTGGACAACGCGGGCAGCATTTCTCATGCACAGGCCGAAAGTAAAGCCAGGGTCGAGTATCAGAAATACAAAGCCAAAACGCTGGATAGCGTGGAGCAGGACTACCTGAAAACCATCGCCACACTGGAAAAGCAAGCCAAAAAAGAGAGCCGGAAAAAATGAGCCGTTTGTTTTTTTTGGAAAAGTTGCTGGATGGTGCCGAGGTGGAGTGGAAGGCCCTGGGGGAAGTCGCTGAATATTCACCGACGCGAGTCGATGCATCTGAACTAGATGCGACCTCGTTCGTTGGAGTGGACAATCTTGTCGCTAATAAAGGCGGACGCATTGATGCCAACTATTTACCGAATACCGACCGTTTAACGGCATATGAGCAAGGAGACATCCTTCTCGGCAATATTCGCCCGTATCTCAAGAAAGTGTGGAAGGCAACCAACTCTGGGGGGTGCAGTGGTGATGTGCTTTCGGTGCGCATATTAGGCAAGTTCAAAAACACTGTTGCCCCGGACTTTCTCTACTATTTTTTGTCATCTGACGAGTTCTTCTCGTACAACACGCAGCATGCAAAAGGCGCAAAGATGCCTCGCGGTAGCAAGGCAGCAATTTTGAATTACCCAATCCCCATCCCCTGCCCGGAAAACCCAAAAAAATCGCTCGAAATCCAGGCCGAAATCGTCCGAATTCTGGACGCATTTACCTCCCTTACAGCCGAGCTTACAGCCGAGCTTAACACCCGTAAAAAACAGTACAACTACTATCGCGACCGGTTGTTGAGTTTTGAAAAGGGGGAAGTGGAGTGGAAACCATTGGGGGAGATTGGCGATGTGAAGATGTGTAAGCGTATTCTGAAAAGTGAAACGCAATCTTCAGGTGAAGTGCCTTTCTACAAGATTGGTACCTTTGGAAGGCAGGCCGATGCATTCATTTCCAGTGAGATTTATGAGTCTTACAAAGGCAGATTTTCTTTCCCTAAAACAGGGGATGTTTTAATTTCTGCGGCAGGGACTATTGGCCGTACAGTAATCTACGATGGCGAACCGGCATATTTTCAGGACAGCAACATTGTCTGGCTGGATAACGATGAGAGTATCGTTATCAACAGATATCTATGGCACTTCTACAAAATCGCAAAATGGTTTGTTTCATCGGGGGGGACGATAGATCGTCTTTACAATGACAATATTAGGAAAACGACAATACCCGTTCCGTACCCGAACGACCCAGAAAAATCCCTCGCCGAACAAGCCCGCATCGTCGCCATCCTCGACAAATTCGACGCGCTGACCAACTCACTTAGCGAAGGCCTGCCCCGCGAAATCGAGCTGCGCCAGAAACAATACGAGCATTACCGCGATATGCTATTGAGCTTTCCGAAGCCAAAAGAGGTGGCGGCATGAATGCCGATGGCAATGAAACCTTGACAATCAGCCACTGTTTGAATTTGTCCCACACCCTGTGGGACTGTCAGTTGGGTAGTGTGGCTAACCAACTGAGATCGGAATGCATCAGGGCGTTATCTGGGGTCAAACTGTCCCTAGGTGTTCATGCATAAGGAAATGAGCTGATGTCAAAGTTTTTGAGCCTGCGCGATCAAACGACGGAATTCCTGCTCTACACCGCCCCGAATGGCGCGATCAAGGTGGAAGCACTGCTCGCTAACGAGACCATTTGGCTGACGCAAAAGCGTATGGCCGAACTGTTTGGCGTGGGCATTGCGGCTATTTCAAAGCATCTTGAAAATATTTATGAATCAGGCGAATTGCAGCGCGAGGCAACTCTTTCCATTTTGGAAACAGTTCAGCAAGAAGGCGCGCGTCAGGTCACTCGCAAATTGGAGTACTACAACCTGGATGCGGTGATCTCGGTTGGCTACCGGGTGAATTCGGCGCAGGCGACGCAATTCCGCATCTGGGCAACTGCCCTGATCAAGGAGTACATCATCAAGGGCTTTGCCATGGATGATGAGCGCCTGAAGAATGGCCGCTACTTCGGCAAGGACTATTTCCGTGAGTTGCTGGAGCGGGTGCGCTCGATCCGCGCCAGCGAGCGGCGGATTTATCAGCAGATCACGGATATTTTCGCCGAGTGCAGTATCGATTACGACCCGAAGTCCGAGACCACGCGGCTGTTTTACGCCCATGTACAGGACAAGTTCCATTTTGCGATCACCGGCCACACGGCCGCCGAAATCATTTCGCTGAAGGCCGACGCCAGCCAGCCCTTGATGGGCATGAGCACCTACAAGAATGCGCCGGATGGCCGGGTGTTGAAATCCGATTCGCTGGTGGCGAAAAACTATTTGAGGGAAGAAGAAATCCGAAAACTGGAGCGGGCCGTTTCCGCTTTTTTCGATTACATCGAGGGCATCATCGAGCGGCGCAATACTTTCACGATGGAGAGCTTTGCCGAAAGCGTGAACAAGTTTCTCTCCTTCAATGAATACCAGATTCTGGAAGGGTTCGGATCAGTCAGCCGAAAGCAGGCCGAGTCGAAAGCCATTGCCGAATATGAAAAGTTCAACAAGCAGCAACGCATCGAATCCGATTTTGACCGCGAAGTGAAAAAGCTGCTGCAAAGGAAGGACGCTGAGGAATGAGCGACTACAAGACCATTGCCGAATCGAAAAACTTCATCGTTCTGGATAAATACGTCAAAGAATGGCAGGCGAATGAAAGCTACCAAAGCGAATACGATTTGGAGCGGGAGTTCATTCAGGATTTGCAGCATCAGGGCTATGAATATGCGCCCGATCTGAACACACCGCAGAAGTTGCTCGCCAATGTGCGCGACGCTTTGCAGGCAATGAACAGTGTGCAGTTTTCCGACGGCGAGTGGCTGCGTTTTGTGGAAACCTGGCTGGACAAGCCCAGCGATGGCATCGTCGAGAAAACCCGCAAGATTCACGACGACTACGTGCACGACTTTGTCTTTGACGATGGGCATATCCAGAACATCTACCTGCTGGATAAAAAGAACATTGCTCGCAACAAGGTGCAGGTCATCAGGCAGTTTGAGCAAAAGGGCAGCCACGCCAACCGCTACGATGTGACCGTGTTGGTCAATGGCCTGCCGCTGGTGCAGGTGGAACTGAAAAAGCGCGGCGTGGCGATTCGTGAAGCCTTCAATCAGGTGCACCGCTACAGCAAGGAGAGCTTCAACAGCGAGTATTCCTTGTTCAAGTATTTGCAGCTGTTTGTGATCTCCAACGGCACCGACAGCCGCTATTTCGCCAACACCACCCAGCGCAACAAGAACAGCTTCGATTTCACCATGAACTGGGCGAAGGCGGATAACAGTCTGATCAAGGATCTGAAGGACTTTACCGCCACCTTTTTCCAGAAAAAGACCCTGCTCAATGTGCTGCTGCATTATTCGGTGTTTGATGTCAGCAACACGCTGCTGGTCATGCGCCCCTATCAGATTGCTGCCACCGAGCGCATCTTGTGGAAAATCAACTGCGCCTGGCAGGCAAAAAACTGGAGCAACACGGAAAGCGGCGGCTACATCTGGCACACCACCGGCTCGGGCAAGACGCTGACCAGCTTCAAGGCGGCACGTTTGGCCACCGAGCTGGATTTCATAAATAAGGTGTTTTTCGTGGTTGACCGCAAGGATCTGGATTACCAGACCATGAAGGAATACCAGCGCTTTTCGCCGGACAGCGTGAATGGTTCGGACAGCACCGCCGGTCTCAAGCGCAATCTGGACAAGGACGACAACAAGATCGTCGTCACCACCATCCAGAAGCTCAACAACCTGATGAAGAGCGAAGGCGACCTGCCGATCTACGGCAAGCAGGTAGTGTTCATTTTTGACGAGTGTCACCGCAGCCAGTTTGGCGAAGCCCAGAAAAACCTGAAGAAGCGGTTCAAGAAGTTCTATCAGTTTGGCTTTACCGGCACGCCGATCTTTGCAGGAAAGAATGCTCTGGGCGCGGAAGATACGGCAAGTGTATTTGGTCGGGAGTTACATGCCTATGTAATCACCGACGCTATCCGCGATGAAAAGGTATTGAAGTTCAAGGTGGACTACAACGATGTGCGTCCACAGTTCAAGGCCGTTGAAAGCGAGCAGGACGAGAAGAAACTCAGCGCGTCGGAAAACCGGCAGGCCTTGTTGCACGCCGACCGTATCCGCGAAATTACTCAGTACATCCTGAATAATTTTCGGCAAAAGACTCATCGCCTGCAAGCCGGTGCCAAAGGCTTCAATGCCATGTTTGCGGTGAGCAGCGTGGACGCCGCCAAGCTGTATTACGAGTCGTTCAGGGAGTTGCAGAAAAACAGCGACAAGCCGCTAAAAGTGGCCACCATCTTCTCGTTTGCCGCCAACGAGGAGCAGGATGCGGTGGGCGACATTCAGGATGAGAGTTTTGAAGTTTCAGCCTTGAGCAGCAGCGCCAAGGAGTTCCTGAGCGCGGCCATCGCTGATTACAACGCGCTGTTCAAGACCAATTTCAGCGTGGATAGCAACGGCTTCCAGAACTATTACCGCGATCTGGCCAAGCAGGTGAAAGCCAAGGAAATCGACCTGCTGATTGTGGTGGGGATGTTCCTGACCGGCTTCGATGCGCCGACGCTGAATACCTTGTTCGTCGATAAAAACCTGCGCTACCACGGCCTGATACAGGCCTATTCGCGTACCAACCGCATTTTTGACGCCACCAAAACCTTCGGCAATATCGTCACTTTCCGCGATCTGGAGCAGGCGACCATCGACGCCATCACCTTGTTCGGCGACAAGAACACCAGAAACGTGGTGCTGGAGAAGAGCTACAAGGAATACATGGAAGGCTTTACCGATGTGCTGAGCGGTGAGGCGCGGCGTGGCTTTGTGGACGTGGTACGGGAGCTGGAACAGCGCTTTCCCGACCCCACTGCCATTGAAAAGGAGTCAGACAAGAAGGCTTTTGTGAAGCTGTTCGGCGAGTATTTGCGCGTCGAGAACGTGCTGCAGAACTTCGATGAATTCGCCAGCCTGAAGGCTTTGCAAGACGTTGACATGAACGACCCGGCGGCTGTCGAAGCGTTCAAGGCTCAGCGTTACTTGAGCGATGGCGATCTGGCTGCGCTACAGGCGATCAAGATACCGGCCGAACGAAAAATCCAGGATTACCGTTCAACCTATAACGACGTGCGCGACTGGCTGCGCCGGGAAAAATTTTCCGCCGAGAAGGAAAAGTCCACCATCGACTGGGATGACGTGGTCTTCGAGGTCGACCTGCTGAAGTCGCAGGAAATCAATCTGGATTACATTCTGGAACTGATCTTTGAGCACAATAAAAAGGTCAAGGACAAGGCCGCGCTGGTCGAAGACGTGCGCCGGGTGATTCGCGCCAGCCTGGGCAACCGCGCCAAGGAAGGTCTGTTGGTCGATTTCATCAACCAGACCGATTTGGACCAGATTGGCGACAAGGCCAGCGTGATTGACGCCTTCTTTACCTTCGCTCAAGCAGAACAGCAGCGCGAGGCGCAAGAGCTGATCAGCGACGAAAATCTGAATGCTGAGGCGGCCAGGCGTTACATCACTACCTCTCTAAAACGGGAATTCGCCAGTGACAATGGGACTGAACTCAATGCTGTTTTGCCAAAGATGAGCCCGTTGAATCCGCAGTACCTGACAAAAAAACAAAGGGTGTTCCAGAAAATCGCTGCTTTTGTCGAAAAATTTAAAGGCGTGGGCGGGCAGGTTTAATGCAATTGAGGCCGGAGTCAGAACCCAATCGAAAGAACCGGGCCAACTTGAATACGGTAGAAAAAGACTGGGCTGCTGTCGTTTGTATCATGTGCCCTCAACGGCCGCTTCGGCCGAGAAGCTCCCCGTCATTTCCTGCTCTATACGACTGCTGAACTCAAAAACCTGCCGCTGATCCACCGGAGACGATGAATGCTTCTTCCGGTTCGAGCGCTACCGTTGACTCGGTTGCGGTCGACGCCTAAATTCGGCCGGATTCCAAACCTCACAACGACCGGAGAACACCATGCAGATCGGCACCCCGCTTTCCCCGTCCGCGCTGCGCGTCATGCTGCTCGGTGCCGGCGAGCTCGGCAAGGAAGTCATCATTGCGCTGCAACGGCTGGGCGTCGAAGTCATCGCCGTCGACCGCTACGCCAACGCCCCCGGCCACCAGGTTGCCCACCGCGCCCACGTCATTTCGATGACCGATGGCGTTGCGCTGCGCAAGCTGATCGAGCTGGAAAAACCGCATCTCGTCGTGCCGGAAATCGAAGCCATCGCCACCGACACACTGGTCGACATCGAAAATGAAGGCCTCGCCGAAGTCATTCCCACCGCCCGTGCCGCCAGGCTGACGATGAATCGCGAAGGCATCCGCCGGCTGGCCGCCGAAGAACTTGGCCTGCCGACCTCGCCGTACGGTTTTGCCGATTCGCTGGCCGAATTGCAGGCCGCCATCGACAACGGCATCGGCTACCCGTGCATCGTCAAGCCGGTCATGTCCTCGTCCGGCAAGGGCCAGTCGCTGCTGCGCGGGCCGGAAGACGTGCGGAAAGCCTGGGACTACGCGGCCAGCGGCGGGCGGGTCAACCAGGGGCGCGTCATCGTCGAGGGCTTCATCGATTTCGATTACGAGATCACCCTGCTCACCGTGCGCGCCCGTGATGCAAGCGGCGAAGTGGCGACTCACTTTTGCGAGCCGATCGGCCACCTGCAGGTGGCCGGTGACTACGTCGAATCCTGGCAACCGCAGCCGATGACGCCCGCCGCGCTGCAGCGGGCCCGGGAAATCGCCGCTACCGTCACCGGCAACCTGGGCGGGCGCGGCCTGTTCGGTGTCGAACTCTTCGTCAAGGGCGACATGGTCTGGTTCTCCGAAGTCAGCCCGCGTCCGCACGATACCGGGCTGGTGACGCTGTGCTCGCAACGCTTCTCGGAATTCGAGCTGCACGCGCGCGCCATCCTCGGCCTGCCGGTCGACACCAGCCTGCGCGAACCCGGTGCCTCGGCCGTCATCTACGGCGGCATGGACGAACCCGGCATTGCCTTCGCCGGCCTCGAAGCCGCCCTCGCCGTTCCGCGCAGCGACCTGCGCCTGTTCGGCAAACCGGAGTCCTTTGCCAAACGCCGCATGGGCGTCGCCGTCGCCAATGCAGCCGATACCGGCGAGGCGCGCGCCCGCGCCAAGCTGGCGGCAAGCCTGGTAAAGCCGATCCCGGGCTGAGCGCGGCGGCGCGGAACCGCCGGTTGCGGTCGACGGTCAAAAACGGGCAAAAATGGGCTGCAAGCCGCGCCGATATTTATTTTGCTGCAGTGCACCATTTTTGAAAATAGTGCGCTATACTGGGCTCGAACACATTGAAACCTTACCTGGAGACACACCATGTCCATCACCCCCGAGCAATTCGCCGCCGCCAACAAGGCTACCGTTGATTCCCTGCTGTCCGTGGCCAACACCGCCCTGGCTTCCGCCGAGCGCATCGCCGCCCTGAACCTGAACACCGCCCGCTCCTCGCTGGAAGATGCCGCCTCCGGCGTCAAGTCGGTCATGGGCGCCAAGGATCCGCAAGCCGCCATCGCCGCCCAGACCGCGCTGGCTCAGCCGGCCGTCGAGAAGGCTGTCGCCTACTCCCGCTCGGTCTACGAAATCACCAGCGAAACGCAGCAAGAGCTGGCCAAGATGGTTCAGGCCCAGTTCGGTGACTTCCAGAAGTCCATGGCTGGCCTGGTTGAGCTGGCTGCCAAGTCGGCCCCGGCCGGTTCCGAAGGCGCCGTCGCTGCCGTTCAGAGCGCCATCGCTGCCGCCAACTCGGCGTTCGGCAACATGAGCGCGATCACCAAGCAATTCACCGAAGCCGCCCAGGCGAACATCGCCGCCGCGACCAAGAAGAGCAAGTAAGTCTCTCGGGTTCTCAGAAATGAAAGGCCCCGCGAGATTCGCGGGGCCTTTTTCTATGCAGGAGATAACAATGAACTCACCATCCCCCGAAGAGAACAGCGCGCCGGAAATGAGTCTCGACGAAAAGGTCGACCGCATGCTGGAGGCCGCACGCGGCGGACTGACGCCGCACGAGCTGCTGATTCAGGCATCGCTGGCCGAAGCGGCCAATGCCGATGAGCGGGCCGCCGCCAAAGAGAAAAACCGCGAGCGCGCCCTGAAACTGCTGGAGTTGCTGGAGAAATCGCAGGGCTGATCCGATCAGCCGCTCACCTGTCAGGCGTTCAGACGTCTACGACACGGCGAGCGGCAAAGCGGGCAGAGAAACGACTGCCGACCCCCGGGGCGCTCTTGATTTCGAGCTGCGCCTGATGGCGGCTCAATGAGTGCTTGACGATCGCCAGGCCGAGGCCGGTGCCGCCGACATCGCGTGAGCGGCCGCGGTCGACCCGGTAGAAACGCTCGGTCAGGCGCGGGAGGTGCTTGGGGTCGATGCCGATGCCGGTATCCTCGACCGCGAATTCGCCCCCCTGCGAGTTGGCGTGCCAGATGATGCGAATCGTGCCGCCCGGCGGCGTATAGCGCACGGCGTTGGAAACCAGGTTGCCAAAGGCGCTGACCAGTTCCGGCTCCGAACCGCGCAGGTCGCCCTTGCTGTCGGCCTCGACGACGATTTGATGGCGCCCGGCGGAGAGCGCCTCGGCGTCGCGTCGCAATTTGTCGATCAGGCTGGCCATGTCGACCACGTCGTTGGCCGGCGGCGGCGCCGACTCGATCGACGACAGCGTCAGCAGATCCTTGACGATCGACTGCATGCGCCGCGATTGCTCGGCCATCATTTCCAGATAACGCATCCGCTCGTCGCGGTCGACATCGATTTCCTGCAGGGTTTCGAGGAAGCCGGCGAGAACGGTCAGCGGCGTGCGCAGCTCGTGCGAGACGTTGGCGACAAAATCGCGGCGCGTGCGGTCGAGGCGGTCGCTCTGGGTAACGTCCTTGATCTGCATGAGGCGCCGGTTGCCGGCGTAGGGCACGACATGGATGGAGAGAACGCGATCCTCGCTGCGTTCGGAGCGCAAGGTCAGCGGCCGCGAGAAATCGCCGCCCTGCAGGTAGGCAACGAATTCCGGCTGGCGCACCAGGTTGACCACCGGCTGGCCGCGGTCGGTCGCGACCACCAGGCCCAACTGCATTTCCGCCGTGGTGTTGCAGAACAGGATCTGGTTCTGCTGGTCGAGCAGCACGACACCGTCGGTCAGCGCCTGGCCGGCGGCGATCAGCATGGAGATTTCCTGGTCACGACGGGCGATCTGCGCGCGCAGGTCTTTCTCGTGCCGGTAGAGGCGGCCGAAAACGCCATCCCAGGCGCCCTCGCCTTCGAGGCTGCTATCGACGACCGGCGCCCGCGACCAGCGTTCGAGGCGGGCGAAATTGCGGAAGTGGAAGGCCATCTGTAGCCCGAGGCCGACCGAAAAGAACGTCCAGCCCGCCCAGGGGGCGACGAAATGGCCGACCGGCAGGGCGATCAGCGCGCTCAGCAGGGCCAGCAGCAGGGCCCGGATCACTTGTGCCGACACCCGTTTCAGGCGCCCCGGAAGCGATAGCCGGTGCCGCGCACGGTCTCGATCCGCTCGTGATGCCCCGTCGGTTCCAGCGCCGAGCGCAGGCGGCGGATGTGCACATCGACGGTGCGTTCCTCGATGAAGACGTGGTCGCCCCAGACTTCGTCGAGCAGTTGGGCACGCGTGTAGACGCGCTCGGCATGGGTCATGAAGAAGAACAGCAGGCGGAATTCGGTCGGCCCCAGCTCGATCGGCTGGTTGCTGGCGATGACGCGGTGCGTCGCCGGGTTCAGCGCCAGCTCGCCGATCTCGACCGCTTCGCCGGCCAGATGCGGCGCCCGGCGGCGCAGCACGGCGCGCACGCGGGCGACCAGTTCCTTCGGCGAGAAGGGCTTGGTGACGTAGTCGTCGGCGCCGGCCTCCAGCCCCTGCACCTTGTCTTCCTCGTGCACGCGGGCGGTGAGCATGATGATCGGCATCTCGCGGGTGCGCTCGTCGGCGCGGATCTTCTTGGCCAGCGCGACGCCGGACTGCCCGGGCAGCATCCAGTCGAGCAGCACGAGGTCGGGCAGCGCGGCGCGGATCGCCGACTCGGCCTCCTCGGCGCTGCCGGCGCGCACGGCGAGGAACCCGGCGTGCTTGAGGTTGATGACAATGAGTTCCTGGATGGCTGGTTCGTCTTCGACGACCAGAATCGTCGGTGTCACGCCTTGTTCTCCTTCGGCGCATGACGGATGTCGCGCCCCTCGACGATGAACACCACATGTTCCGCCACGTTCTTGGCGTGGTCGCCGATGCGCTCGACGGCGCGGGCGATCCAGATGATGTCGATCGAGGTGGTGATGGTGCGCGGATCTTCCATCATGTGCGTGATCAACTGGCGCATGATCGACTTGAATTCGGTATCGACATTGGCGTCGGCCTGGATGACGCTGACCGCCAGTTCGGTATCGAGCCGGGCAAAGGCGTCGAGCGACTGGCGCAGCATGCCGAGCGCCGCTTCGGCGATATGACGGACGCCGATGCCGTATTGCGATGGCATCTGGCCGGCTTCGTAGATGCGACGGACGCCCTTGGCGATCTTCTTGGCTTCGTCACCGGCACGTTCGAGATCGGTGACGATCTTGCTGATGCCGAAGACCAGGCGCAGGTCGGAAGCCGCCGGCTGGCGCTTGGCGATCAGGTGGGCGCAGTCGTCGTCGATGGCGAGTTCAAGGTCATTCACCTTGCGGTCGGTCTCGACGATGTGCTTGACGCTCGACACTTCACCGCCGCTGTAGGCCTCGATGGCTGCCGTTATCTGGGTTTCCACCAGGCCGCCCATCTGCAACACGGCGGTACGCAAGCGGGAGAGATCTTCGTCGAACTGGCTGGAAAGGTGCAGGCTATCGTTCATGATATCGTCCTAATCAGCCCATGCGGCCGGTAATGTAGTCTTCAGTGCGCTTGTCTTTCGGCTTGATGAAGATTTCGTCGGTCTTGCCGAATTCGACCATCTCGCCGAGGAACATGTAGGCAGTGTAGTCCGAGACACGCGCTGCCTGCTGCATGTTGTGGGTAACGATCAGGATCGTCACGCGCTTCTTCAATTCATGCACCAACTCCTCGATGGCCGCCGTGGCGATCGGGTCGAGCGCCGAGGTCGGCTCGTCGAAGAGCAGCAGTTCGGGATCGGTGGCGAGCGCGCGGGCGATGCACAGGCGCTGCTGCTGGCCGCCGGAAAGATTGGAGGCGAGTTCCTGCAGGCGATCCTTGACCTCGTCCCAGATGGCGCCGCCCTTGAGGGCGTGCTCGACCTTGTCGTCCAGCACGCGCTTGTTGTTCTCGCCGCGCACGCGCAGGCCGTAGGCGACGTTCTCGTAGATCGACTTGGGGAAAGGATTGGGCTTCTGGAAGACCATGCCGACGCGCATACGCACTTCGATGGGATCGACTTCCGGCGACAGCAGGTTGGTGTTGTCAGGGAAGAAGCGGATCTCGCCCTCGTAGCGGTTGCC
>ERZ795055.864-NODE-864-length-25944-cov-4.876627_pt1 | contig 25944 bp, 21 predicted proteins | sample MGYA00375139_ERZ795055 | MGnify/ENA primary metagenome ERZ795055 (study PRJEB30184, sample SAMN05720283) | anaerobic digester metagenome | isolation source: active sludge of municipal wastewater-treating anaerobic digesters | place: USA | collected 2015-01-23 ... | reverse complement strand
CGAGGCCCGCCAACGCCGCCCCTCGGTGAGTTGGCCGGCATAGGGAATCACCTCGGCGATGCCGGGATGCAACACGCCGCGGTCGGTGCAACCAGCGCTATCAAACGGGCCCAAGAACAGCCAGGTCGGCGGTGTGCCGTCGATGGTGAGCGCGGTGGGGGCAGAGTCAGAATCGCTCTGGCCAACATTGGCCACGTCTGGGCAGTTGTCTTGGGTATCCAAAATGCCATCACTGTCACGGTCGGCGCAGACATCGCCGCAAACGGGATCGACAGCATAAGGAGGCGCCGCGCAGCTCAAATCGCCATCAGCCTGGGTCGCGTTCGCCACCTCGCGGCAGCTGTCACAGGCATCGGCTCGGCCATCGGCGTCGCTGTCCAGCTCGTCATCGCAAGCATCCGAAACACCGTCGCCGTCGCAATCGAATGGGTAGGGGTCGTACACCGCGGCACAACGATCACAGGCGTCACCGCGGCCATCATTGGGCCTTAAACCCTCAACGATGAGGTTGTCGAATTCAGCGCCGGTCTGACTGTCGGTCATCAGCCCAATGCTGGGTCCCGTACAACTGCTGGTAGGCGTGCCTCCCACCACTTCCCAAATGCCGTCGAAATCCCAGTCGGTCAGCACCGCCAGCGCTTGGCCGCGCCTCTCGATGCGCCAGGTGTACCAGGCATTAGCGGCGATCCCACGATTCACTAAACGGGTGTGGCTCCGATTGAACGAGGTACCGCCCAGCCGCTCTTCCAACACCACATCCACGGTGTTGCCGTTGCTGTCATCGTTCAACTCCACGTAACAAAGGCAGTAATTGGCCGCGTCCTGGTAGCCGAACACAAAGCCGCTTGCATCATTGTCGATGGTGCGGTGCTGCACCGTCAGCGCCATATCGCCGGTCATGCTAACGCCGCTCGCCAAGATGCCGTTGCGGCCGTCGTTGGTCGCCTGCTGCAACACGCCGTTGGTCACCGTCCACCCTGTGGAGACCACCTCAACAAAGCCCACCGCCTCGCCGTTGGGTTGGTCAAAGGTAGCATTTAGCCACACAAGCGGCGTGGCATCGCTGTTGACCTGCGTGGCGTTGACGACCCCGGGGCAGTTGTCTTGCGCATCCACCCGGCCATCGTTATCCCGATCGTCGCAGGCATCGCCACAGCTCGGGTCTACAGCAAACGGTGTACGCCCGCAGTTGCGATTACCGTCCTGCTGGTCGGGGTTCACGGCCATCCGGCAATTATCGACAGCGTCACAGATGCCATCGCGGTCGCTATCGGAGAGCGTCAGGTTGTCGTCGACGAGGAGATTGCAGTCGTTATCACGCCCATCGCAGAGCTCCACCGCTCCTGGGTAACGACTGCCATCTTGGTCATCGCAGTCGTAGCCAAGGCAGTCGCCCTTGGTCCCAGCCGCCGTTTCACCATAGCCATCATCATCGACATCGATGCACGGATCGCAGGCGTCGCCACAGGTCGCGGTGGTCGAAAGCGGAGCTGGGCCGCAGTCCCAATCCAAATCCCCTTGTTCGGGATTGGCCAAGAGCCCGCAGTTGTCGATCCCGGCGCAGACATTGTCGTCGTCGATGTCCTCTTGATTGCCAAACGTGTCGTCGCAATCCTCTTCGGGGCGCAAGCAGGCGGTGCGCAGATAAAGCACGCGACCGCGGCCATCTTGGTCGGCATCCACGCAATCGTCCAAACAGTCCTTGATCGAATCACCATCAGCGTCGGCGTCGCACTCCTTCACACAACGCGGTTCGTCGTCATCGCAATCCTCGGCCACACAGGTGGACACAAGTCCTACCGCGGTGGTGCCATAGCCATCGTGGTCACGGTCGACACAAGGGTCCTGGCAATCGGGTTGCAAATCTCCATCGAGGTCCGTCACGCAGTCGGCGGCACAGCTTTTGATCGCGTCATCACAATCGTCCCCCCCCGAGGGGATCGAGGCCACGCCGTCAGCGTCGGCATCGACGCCATCGATACCGTCGCAGTTGTTGTCCACGCCATCTCCCACGTCATCTGCGGCAGCTGGCGACAAACCAGGCTCGTCGTCGTCACAATCACCCTGCACGGGCGCATAACCCGGACGCCCGCGACAAACCGATTCCCCTGTCCCCCCCACCACTCCATAGCCGTCGCGATCGTGGTCGACGTATGACACCTCTGAGGGCAAGCCCTCATCGACGTCGTTGTCACAGTCGTTGTCGAGCCCGTCGCAAATCTCATCCTGGCAGGGGTCAGTCGTACAGGTGTGCGTCGTAGGATTGCATACGTAGGGCGCAAGGCACTGACCCGCGGCGTCACAAGGCCGCCCTTCCATTTCAAGGGTGCGATGCTGACAACCGACCCCAGCGATGCAAGCAACCACGCTCCACGACAGGGTTTGGCAACGGCTCATGCGCATCCTCCACACCACACGCCTTAAACAAGGCAAAGCCTATCACGGTTCGGCAGACACCGCCTTGGCTGGGTTGACGAGGGCAGCGCTGCGACGTCTGGCGGCGATGCCAAACACCAATCCCATCACAATGCCCAACGAGCCACCAATCGCCACGTCGGTGGGGTGATGCCGATTCAACACCATCCGCGACCACGCCACGCCTCCCGCACCGATGAGCGCTGCGACGCCCAAAGGCGGCACGGTGACAACCAAGGCCGCGCCGGTCCCAAAGCTGGTCGCGGCATGCGCCGACGGAAAACCCAATAGACGATACTCAAGAGTTGGCCCGTAGGCGCCATCGGGAAGCTTGGCCATAGGCCGCGGGCGCCCCACGGCGCTACGCACGACGTTGGCCGATAACCCCGCAACAGAGGCGGCAAGCAAGCAGGCCAGCGCCGCCTGTTTCAAACGCGGACTCTGACGTAGCCACCCCCACAGCGCTACCGCGACGACGAGGATCAGGGTACCGGTGGGAAAATCGCCCCAAAACGACAACGCCTGCGCTAACTTACGAACCCAGCGCGGATTGCCCGCCTGCACCACAGCGATCCACGCGGCGTCGTAGGTCACGGTGATGAGCGCGAGCGTCACCAGTGCCAACGCTACGATCACCATGCGGTAGCGCCATGCGGCAAGCACGCGCGCAGCAGCCACCGACAACTCCCATGCGGGGCGTAAGCTGCGCTGCCAAAAAGTTGTGTTGACCGCCTTCACCGTCGACATCCCGCACATCCTAGCACGACAACGAGTTTGGACTTTGCACCGTGAGCAGCGCGCCGGTCAGCGGATGCGGAATCGTCAAGCGCATCGCGTGCAGATACAACCGGGAGGCGAGCGGCCCGCCATACAACACATCCCCCACGATAGGATGCCCCAGCGCGGCCAAGTGCACCCGCGCCTGATGCGTCACCCCGGTCACGAGCGTCACCTCCACGCAGGTACGCTCGCCATGGTGAGCCACCACTTGGTAACGACTCAACGCCGGCCATGATTTTCGCACCGCCTGGTGCGCCTCGGTCAACGCCACCATCCGCGCACCCCGGCCCAACGGACGCGCGAGCGGATAGGCGATCTCGCCTGCACCCTCCAGTCTCCCTTGCACCACCGCTTGGTACAGCTTGCCCACCGCCCGCGCTTCAAACGCTTGGCGCAAGGCTGCAAAGGCGACCGCGGTGCGGGCAAACAACAACAGCCCGGAGGTCTCTAAGTCGAGGCGATGACACAACCCAGGCGCCTCGCGCAGGTCGCCCACCCCTTCGAGGTCGGGAAAGCGCGCCCGCACCGCCGCCGCGACATTGCCGCGCTCATGTGGATGCAGTGGATAGGCCGGAATGCCCGGCGCCTTCTCCACCACCACGAGCGCTTGGTCTTCGTACACCACCCTAAGCTCGGGCAACGGCTCAAGGGTCGCCGGCTCAAGCTCCACGAGATGCACGATCATGCCCGGGCATGCGGGCGTTGCAGCCGTGAGTCGCTTGCCCTCTGCGCACACCCGGCCCTCGTGAAACGCCGCCTTCAGCTCACGCCGCGACCAACCGATCGCTTGCGCAGCCAAGGCGTGGTCCAACCGCCCGACCACGTCGGACCCTAAAATGACAACTCGTTCCACAGGTTGGTTCTTACATACTCGCGGGCACGCAACAACGGCGCCGCAGGTTGCGATAATGATGTTGAGATAACAGCGGGTTGTGTACCCTGGCCTGTAGGAGTGAGCGATGTCCGACACCCGATTGACCGGTTTGCGCTTGACGCCAACACAGGGCGACCTGCGCTTAGGCGACACAGGGCTCAAACCCAAAGCGACCTCCCCCTTTGGCCTCACCTTGGGCGTGCTGCCGCAAACGCAGAGTGGCAACGGCTGCGGCACCACGTCGCTGGCGATGGCGCTCAGCTACTCCACCGGCGCACCCATCAACCAAACCCAGGTGGATGCCGAAATCCGCTTGAGCGACATCTACACCTCGGCCTCTAACATGCGCGCCTATGCCCGCACCCAGGGCATCGAAGGGCAGCTGGTGAACAACCTCACCGACAAGGAGGTCCTTGGACACCTCGACAAGAAGCGCCCCATCATTTTCCTGTCGGACCTGACCCCCGGCGACAAGAGCGACGTCGCTTCGATGCACTATCGCGTCATCGATGGCTACCGCTGGAGCGGCAACGAGCTGCAGCTGCACATCGTCGATCCGTGGGGCAAAAGCTACTGGCGCAGCTGGGATTCGCTTCTGCCTGAGTGGCAAAACATTCGCGCGGTAGGGGCGGAGAGCGGCTACAACCGTTTTGGCCTGGTGCTGGGCGCCAACCCGGCCGACCAGGCCTTTGGCTCCGATCGCCTGCATGGGGTCTACGCCACCGAAAGCTTGGTGGATGCCACCGCCGATATCATCAACAACGCCACGGCGGTTAGCCACGGCAAAGTCTGGGAGTTCTTCGCCGCCATCTTCAACGGCCTCAGGGCATTCTTCAGCGCGCTGCTGCTACCCTTTCAAGCGCTGTTTCGTAAGGAGCGCGGCCCCACCGATGGCAAAGAAGCCAATGCTCCTACCGTTACCGCCGCCTCGGCAAAACCCGTGGCGCCGCAAGCTACGCCAGAGTTCGATCGCAGCGAGCTGTGGACCAAACCCAAGATGATCCAAAAGGTCCCCGAAGGCACGGTGGCTGCCAAACTGCACTGGGCAAGCCCTGACATGCTCAAAGAGGCCCAACCCACAATGATGGCCCGCGACCCGCACAGCCGCGGCCTAGAGGAAGGCCTGAAGCTACCCACCGGCGGCGGCGTGAACTCGAAGAAACCTGGCGACTTCCCGGTTTAGGGCGGCACGCGCACCGAGTTACAAAAGCAAGAGCGCTATTTCGGCCGGGTGTTCTGCGTCCACTGGTCGAGCCAGCCGAGCACGGTGTCGTGCCACAAAATGCTGTTCGCAGGCTTCAGCACGAAGTGGTGCTCGTCGGGGAAGTACAAGAGCTTCGAGGGAATGCCTTTGCGCTGTAGCGCATTGAACGCGCCCAACCCTTGGGTGTCCACCACACGGTAGTCCCTGCCGCCGTGCACCACGAGCATCGGCTTGTTCCAGTTCTTCACGAAATTCACCGGGTTGTGTTTCTCGTACCCCTCGGGGTTGTCCCACGGCGTGCCCATGTGGTCACGCTCGGGGAACCACAGCTCCTCGGTGTCGAAGTAGGCCATGCGTTCGTCGATGTTGCCGTCATGCGCCACCAGGCACTTCCACGGCTCCGACCAGTTGCCGGCGATCCAGTTGATCATGTAGCCGCCGTAGGAGGCCCCCAGCGCACAGGCACGCTTGCCGTCCATCCACGGGTTGTTACGTAACGCCTCGGCCAAGCCCTTTTGCAAGTCCACGAGCGGCTTGCCACCCCAATCACCTTGGATCGCATCGCTAAACGCCTGGCCGTAGCCGGTGGAGCCGTGGAAATCGATCATCACCGCGGCGTAGCCTGCGCCCGCGTACACCTGCGGATTCCAGCGATAGTGAAAGTCGTTGCCAAACGAGCCTTGCGGCCCGCCGTGAATCAGGAATGCCACCGGATACTTTTTGTGGGGGTCAAAGCGGATGGGTTTCACCACGTAGCCATGCACCACGTCGTCATCGGCACCCTTAAAGCTGAATTGCATAGGCTCGCCCATCTCCACCGCAGCGACTCTGGCAGCGTTGAGGGTCGTCAGTTGTGTTAGCCCCGAGCCATCGGGCTTGATCGAATACAACTCCACCGGGGAGCGTAAGTGATCGCGGCCGAACACCAAGCGGTCCTTCGCGACGTTCGGAAAGCGCGCGACGCCATCCCCGAACACCAAGGTCGCATTCCCCGTGGCCACATCGATCGCGAACAACCCCGTCTGACCTACGTGCTCGGCCGTCGCATACAGGGTCTTGCCATCGGCGGCCCACACCAGGCTTTGCGGCGAACGGTCCCAACCTTCGGTCAACACACGCGAAGCACCGTCGGGCCAGCTCTTCAGAACAATGCGATAGCGATCGGCCTCATATCCCGGCACCTTCATCGCCAAGTAAGCCAAGGTTTTGCCGTCGGGCGAAAAGCTCGGCAGCGTGTCCCAGGCCGTGTTGGCCGCGGTGAGATTCTTGGGCTGGCCCTTGCCGTCTGTGGCCATGCTGAACAAGTCGAAGTTGGTGGACCAGGCCTCCTCGCGGCCAACGTTGCGGGCCGCAAACACCATCCCCTTGGCGTCGGGGGTAAACGTAACTTCTTCGGGGCCACCAAACGGCTTCGACGGACAATCGGCATCCATGCCGCGCATCAAGTCCACCGGCTCCCCGCCCGACACCGGCAGTACAAACAGATGCGCGCGCCGGCCATCGGCCCAGCTGTCCCAGTGGCGCACAAACAGCTTGTCGTACACCTTGCCGCTGGCCTTTTGTGCTGCTTGCTCGTCGAGCTTCTTTTTGGTGCAGCCCAACGAATCGCAGCTTGGAAACACCTCGACGCTGATACCAAACTTGCTACCGTCGCCTGAAAGCACGAAGCTGTTGATATCGAGCGCCAGCGTGGTCACCTGTGCAGCCTCGCCGCCGTCCACCGGAATACGCCAAATTTGCGAGCTGCCGCTACGCCCCGACAAGAAGTAGAGGCTCTTGCTGTTGGGGGCCCAGCGCAGGTTGTTGTCTGAGCCATCGGCGTGGGCGGTGAGCCGGCGCAGGTTCTTGCCATCCACGCCCACCAGCCAAATGTCACTGCGCCGCCGATTGGCCTCCAGGTCGGTGCGACTCAGCGTGAAGGCCACTTGCGTGCCGTCTGGAGCCACCACGGCCTCTTGGATGCGCTCCATCGCCAATAGGTCGTTCACCGTGAACGGATGGGTTGCAGCCGACGCGGCCGACGCCGCCAAGAAGACCACCCACGCGGTTGCCAACTTCAACATGTGTCACCTCGAAAGCAGAGATTGCATTGGGATGCAGGCACTAGGCGATGGCTATGACCTCAACGGCGGGCACGGGCCCTTCGCGCGTCACCATCGCTTTGCCGTCCACGACATCGACGATGGTCGACAGCGGTTCGGCTCGCAGATCGCCCTTGTCGACAAACACCGCGACACTATTGACGAAGTTTTTGCGCACTTGCGCCGGCGACGTCTCGCCGCCTTTGTTTTCTTTGTTGGCGCTCGACACAAGCAAGGGCCGGCCTAAGGCCACGGCCACATCTTTGACCAATGCATCCATCGGCATGCGCACGCCGATTTTGCCACCGGCCGCTGCGAGCTGTTTGCTGATGACCCGCGGTAGCTCCGGGTGCGGTGTTACGAGCAATGTCAGTGGTTTTGGCCACATCGCGTGGGCGAGTTTCTTGGCCAGCGGGTCAACGTTGGCGGTGACCTGAGCGAGAGCCGTTTCCGAGGCCACAAACACGAGCGAGGGGGCCTTGTGGATCCTTCCTTTGGCCTGCAACAGGTCGATCACCGCGGCTTCATTGGTGATATCGGCAAGCAGGCGGTAGCGCCCGCCACACGGCAAACAGACGATCTGGCCGAGCTTCAACGCCTCGACGAGCTCGCGACACAGCTGCCCTTGATCGATGGCTTCGCTAAACTTGATGTTTTTCATGCATCTCCGCTTCGGGCCGCACGTAGCCCAGAGAGCCAACCAACGAGGACGGCTCGGCATTCCGGACCTGCGTGGGAACTCGGTAGCACCGATGGGTTGCACGGGGCAACCACGAAGGTGGACGCGTTGTGGCAGGTCCGAGACATCGGGGGTTGCGCTGGATCCAAAACAGTACCGCGACCGTCAGGGAGCGGCCCGGCAAAGACACACCTCAAAACACGCCGCGCTGTTTTGGCTGCCGTTGAATACGTATGCCGCTCCATTCAATCAACAACAGCGCTGTTGCCTCTCTACCTTTCGGAAATATGGCCAACCGTTGACAAGTGGCCATTGCCGGAAGGTTGCGTTTGTCTCGCACAGTCATTGTGCTAGACACAAACAATGGCGGACACTTCTCGGCTAACCCGATTCATCAAGAGACTGCGTGGCGACGAGTATGTCACGCTCCAAGTGGAACGACTCTCGCGTGAGATCACCACGGTGGGTGAACGGTTCGAACAGCTACGACAAAATCTGGACCCGATGGAAAAGCCGCAGGCGAAGACCCCGCGACAATCCGACGGTTCGATTTGCCACACCAACCCACAGTCGATCGCGCTCCAAAGCACTGGGGAGCGCCAAGTTGGCACAGCCCTCGATGAAATCGAGCAGCGGCATCGACTGCGGTACTATTTTGCTGCGTACGCGCTCGATACCGCAGAAGCCCACTACGGCAAGGAACTCCACGTCGCCGATATTGGCTGCGGTGTTGGCTATGGCACATCTATTGTGGCATCCATGATGCCGCAAAAGGTGGCGACGATCGACGCGTTTGACATATCGGCGGACGCCATTGGTTTCGCCAAGGTCCACTATCCAAATCCGAAAATTACCTACCATGTGCAAGATTGCAGGGCGGCGCTTCTTCAAGAGAACCCGACGTTCGCGCGCTGCACGTATGACGTCATCACCTGTTTTGAGTTCCTTGAACATGTCACGTTCGAAGAGTCGTGCGAGCTGATTGACCTGTTACTCGCCAAATCGCGCACCCTGATTACGTCGTTCCCAATCGACAACGCGAGCGTATTTCACAAGATAAGAATCGGTAAAGCCGAGATCGAGGACTATTACCAGTCTGCCATCCAACGGTGTCGGTCACCCAAACGTGTGAGCCATGCCGCTGCGCAAGATGGGCGCTACTACGTCTTCGTTATCGAAGACGCCCACCCCCTCTTGAAATAGCGCGGGACCTGACCTACATCTGCCCAGCACGCAGGGGGATTCATGGCATCGGCAGTCGCTTCACCGAGGTACCACCTCCGTCGTGGCGCGCCCGGAATCGGAGGCTCATGGCCCCGGGTTGGACGCGCAGATCTCCGTTGGGGCACGCGACCATGAGCGATGGTTGGACCCCGCCGAGGTGGGGATGGACGGGCGGGAGCTGGGGATCACGGCGGCCGAGCCGGGGCGCCACACGCCTGACCTGGGGCACCGCGCTACCGAGCCCGAGCTGCGGCGCGGCGACATAGGGCAGCCGGGTTCAACGCAACACGAGCCCTTTGGCGACCACAATTGCATACATCCAGTCCACGTGGATTGGATTTCGCCCAACAGCGGGCAAGGGGAGAGTTGACATGGCAAGATTAACGTTCGGTCAAAAAGGTGAGCGAGTCTTGAAGCTGTTCATCGCGCTGCGCAATCCGCGTGTGGCGCAGGCGCTGCAAAGCCACGGTTTTGGCAACGACGATTTGAATGAGGGGTGGCAGTTGTTGCGCGCCCTCTCAGTTGCGAAGCTGGAAGAGCGCACACCGCAGAAGCAATCCGTCAGTCCGTCGCTCATCGAACGACTCGACGCCTTTGAGAACCTTTGGTTCCCAATCGCCGCCGCGACCTTACAGCGTCGCTACCCCGCGGCCCACGCGCGGTTGTTCAACAACCTGAGTCAGACAGAGGGGCCGGCCGTCGCGGTGTCGGTAGCCACGTTTATCGACCGCCTGGACCATCTGGAGAAGGACGAACGCGGCAATGGTTGGGCCGAAGGCAAGGCGGCTCGGGAGTTGCTTACGCGCCGTGGTTTGGTCGCAAAAGTCGTCGACGAAGCCAAGGCCATGCTCAAAGAGCTTCCCCAGATTGAGCCGATGCCCACCGTGGCCACAACGACACCAGACTCCGAGCACTACAAGCAAGCCGAGTCCGCGCTGTGGGCTTGGTATCTTGAGTGGAGCGGCGTCGCCCGCGCGTCCATCAAGGACAGCCGCCTGCTGCGTTTGCTGGGGTTCGAGAAGGGTAGCCATCACAACGGCAAGAGCGACGCAGACGTCAGTAACATCGATCCCGGATCTGACGACCAGGACGCCGCGACCCACGATTGAGATTCAAAGCGAAGGTTTTTAGTGAGCGGTGACGGGGGCACTGCGCCGAAAGCGTGGTGTGCCCCACACCGCCTCCTGGACCAGCCGTGACAAGAATTCCGCATTTCGTCTCTCTACGGTGAAATGGTAGCTTTCGCCGGTCGTCAACCTGAGGCCTCGGAAAGGCAGTTACCGATGCTTGAGTCCATTCACCTTAAGAACGTTGGTCCCGCGCCCGAAATGAGCATGGAATTGGCTCAGCGCCTCAATCTCATCACGGGTGACAACGGGTTGGGGAAGAGCTTCCTGCTGGACGTGGCGTGGTGGGCACTTACTCGAAAATGGCCCCACGATCTCAACCCAAAACTCACTCTAGGCTTCCCAGCGCGTCCTACGGAGATCAAAACACCGGCGACCATCGGCTTCCGCGTCAAAGCCAAAGCAAAGAGTGTGGACTACCAGAGTACCTACGCACAACGAGATCAGGCGTGGCTGGGACGCGCAGGACGGCCGTGGAATTCCGGACTCGTGTTGTATGCACATGCAGACGGCGGTTTCGCCGTTTGGGACCCTGCGCGCAACTACTGGAAGAAACAGGGTAACGCCGACATCCAAGAGCGACTCGCGGGCTACGTGTTTTCGCCGAAGGATGTCTGGGACGGCCTCGTGGTCGATGTCCTCGGCAAACCAACCACCGTGTGCAACGGGCTGCTTGCCGACTGGGCAAGTTGGATCCGCGAGCGCGGCGATACAGCTCTCAGAATGCAGAAAGTTCTGGAGCGGCTCTCGCCTGAAGGAGAGCCGATTGCCGTTGGGCCGCTTGTCAGGCTCTCGGTGGACGACGCCAGGGATATTCCCTCGATTCGCACGCCCTACGCTGGGGCCGTGGCTATCCTCCACGCCTCCTCCGGGATACGGCGCATCGCGGGTCTCGCGTACATGCTCCTCTGGTCATGGAATGAACACCTGCGTGCCTCTGAGCTGCGCGGCGAGGCCCCCACACGTCAGGTGGTGTTGCTCTTCGACGAGCTTGAGAGTCACCTGCACCCACGCTGGCAACGCACGATCCTGCGATCGCTTCTCCACGTGGCGGAATCACTTCACGAAGAGGCCAGCGTGCAGCTCATCGCCGCAACGCACTCGCCGATGGTCCTAGCATCGGCCGAACCGTTCTTCGACGCAGAGAAAGATGCTTGGTTCGATCTCGATTTGGATTGGAAAAACGTTGTTCTGCAAAGACGGCCCTTCGTGAGTCGCGGCGACATCTCGAACTGGTTGACGAGCCAAGCATTCGATTTAAAATGCGCCCGCTCGCTGGAAGCCGAGACTGCCATCGAGAGGGCGCTGGCCGTCCTTCGCGAAAAGGCTCCGAGCCGAAAGGCGCTGGACGAAGCAGACAAGGCGTTGCACCAAGCTGGCCTTCCGGACATTGATCCGTTTTGGATCCGTTGGGGCAGCTTCATCGAAGAACGGACAAAGGGCGCGAACAAAAGCCGCCCCCGCGGACAGAAGAAATGATTCAAGTCACCTGCGCACCTGAGCCCGCTGGCTTTGATGCCACAGTCCGGCAGCGCGGCCTGTCTGCGATTGACGAATTGGTGGGCCGCAGACCTCGGATAAATCACTCAGGGCGACGCAGGAAAAGCGTCGCGCAACGGGAAGATGATATTCCACCGACCTATTTTCCGGCCTTATGGCGACATGCGCTCCCTGACATGCTTCGCGCCTACGAGCGGCGATGCGCGTTTCTCGCGCACTATATCGAGTATGCAACGGGGAACCCGAGCGTCGACCATATGTTGCCTAAGTCGCGCGCCTGGCAGCAGGTCTACGAATGGTCAAACTATCGCCTCTGCGCGGCACTCGTGAATGCGCACAAGAGCGACTTGGGCGATCTCATCGATCCCTTCACTTGCGGTGCCGGTTGGTTTGAGCTTGAGCTTGTGGGTTTCCAAGTCGTCGTCGGCAACTGCCCGTCGACAGTTTCGCGCGCGCAGATTGCAGCGACGCTTCGATTGCTGAACTTGCCGGATTTCTGCAAGGCCCGCGAGGAATACGTTGTAAATTACGAACAACACCATATTGACTTCGACTACCTTCAGCGACGAGCGCCCTTCGTCGCCGCCGAGCTAAGGCGGCAGAATCGCCTACACCCGGCCGATCGTTAGATCGGAATCGCAAAACCCCGGTCAGTAGACCAACCGAAACGCCGCCTTGGCCCCCGGCGGAATCTCCGGAATCGGCTCAAAACGCACGCCGGGCCGTTGCTCCAGCAATTCTTTCACAGCCCCGGTCACGAGGATTTCGCGCGCCCGGGCGGTGTCTTCGCCCAGCTTGCTCGCGGCATTCACCTCGGCGCCGTACACGTCATGATCACCAATGCGCAACAGCTTGCCAAACCCCACGCCCACACAGAGCAACACCTTCTCTTCGGCGCTGCGGGTCTCGTTGTAGCGCTCTAGGGTGTGTTGCATGGCAATCGCGCACTCCACCGCTTTCTCGGCGCGGCGGAAGATGATCATCATGCTGTCCCCTTCCATCTTCAAAAGCACGCCGTCATGGGCATCGATGAGAGGGACCAGCAACCGCTCGGACTCGTAGATGGTTTGCAAGAAGTGGATGATGCCGAACTGTGCCACCTGCCTGGAGAAACCCGACAAGTCGGTGAACACCACGGCCCACTCCTCGCCAAACAGATCCCAAATGCGAGCGTCGATTTTGGCCTTGTCGGCTCCCGGCTTCAGTCGCTCGGCAATCAGCTTTTCCAACCGTTCGGCCGACGCGTTGCTACCAACTTGCAGGGTGTAGGACATATAAAGGCTCCTTCAGGCAAGGGCCAGCGCCAACGATAGCCACCGTCACGCCCCCTTCGCCATCCAAAGATGCCTCGTATCTCGCCGTGAATGCTAGATTTTTTCTTGAGCCCCAGACACAACCTTTGCCGCATTGCGCCGATAACGTTAAACACGAGCGCAAGCAGCAAGGAGTGTTTATGGGTCTCACGGCAGTGGCGCTACGGGGTCAGCTGAATTCGAGCTCCCAAGCAACGCCCGACGTGTGTCCTCCACCAACCAAGCCTGCCCCAAGCAGCAAGCCGGTGGATACCCTCGACCGCCTGCCTAGCCACGATGGCCGTCGCGCGCCAACCTCGATGCCCCCGGCCACGGTGAGCACCGCGCCAACCTTCTCTGCCGCCAAACCGTATGCGTTGGCCTGTGCCCAGCCCACGGTAATGCCCGCGCTCCCCAAGCCGGTGGCCCAAGCCTTCGCCACCATCAAAGCCGCCGCCAAGAATGTCGACGCCTACGATTTCGATCGCTGCCTGGGCATCTTGGCCCTAGACCCCGACCTAGAGCGGCGCGCCGCGTCGTTCCTGCTCAACAAGAAACACTCGTTGGTCACCAACACCGACGTCACAAACCTGGCGACCGCCACCCCCAACCTGGAGCAAACGCTCTATTGGTTGACCGATTGGAGCCATCGCCAAGCAGCCAACGCCGCCGTCGCGCGGTTGCATGCGTCGTTGGGATTGCCGCTACGTGCCGCACTTCTGGCAACGTCGCAATCTGAGTATTTCTGGCCGGCCATCGACCGTATCGAAAACTTCAAGCGCAGCGATCCCGACGGTTCGGATTTAGTCGACTTTCTCAAACGATACGGTTGCCTGGAGCAAAACGAGCACTGGAAGCTGTTGGCCGAGTTCACCCCCGGAAGCGATCCGGTCGCGGCCTTGGCCGAGCGCCCCACGCGTCCCGCAGCCCCTACCAACCGCCGGCTCGAACGTCGCCCCGCTTACATTCTGGCTGCACGCTGCTTGGTTCGTGCTGGCCACAGCGCCCATGCCTCGTGGACAAAGGCGATGTTGACCACCCTCGATGCCGCACGCGGCCACGTGGGCGAAGCCTTGCGTTTGGTGCAACTCGCCAAAGTCCCTGAGTACGCTGGCCTCGAAGCCGTTCAAGGCGCCTTGGTTTACCTGGCCCCCAAGAGCGTCTGGTCAAGCCCCGACCTAACAACGGCCATCGCCAACGCCCAAGCCGAAGGACTCACCGGCAAGGTAGCAAATGTCTCGACCACGACCGGGCGACGCTTCGGCATCCTGATCACCGAGGTAGACGCCGCCATCCTCGATGCCCGCGGCCCCAAGCTCAAACTCGTGCGTGTCGACAACGTTAAGGCCGGTGTAGGTGAAGCCGCCACCGCGCGGCAGCAGAACGAGAAGGTGCTGCAAACGCTCGCGAGCGGCCACGGCCACTTCTTGGTGCCTAACAATGGCGGCTATTTGGATGTCGCCGCCCAACTCGATTGCCAGCCCGCCGCGCTTCACGCTGTCGCCACTGATACCTGTGGCCCCGCGGATGGCCAAGGCTATTCGCAGAGCCTCGAACTCACAGAGGTGGAAATCTCAGCGCTCGCCCGCGACTTCGTACGTCACACGTTGCACGAACAAGCGCAACGCGCGACCTGAAACAGAGCGCGTAAAGCGCGATCCAGCCGTTGTCTCTTGCCCCGACCCCGACTATGGCTTGACGCATGGGTGATGCACAGCTGTTGGCAACGATTCGTGACCAGATCATCGGAGACAACCACGCCATCGTGGGTCCCTATGGCCCGCGTCGCGTCACCTACGCCGACTACACCGCCAGCGGCCGCTCGCTCACCTTCATCGAGGATTTCATCCGTGCCGAAGTAATGCCGCTGTATGCCAACACGCACACCGAAACCTCGGGCACCGGCCGCCAAACCACGCGCTTTCGCGAAGATGCCCGCGCGCTCATCCACCAGGCCGTAGGTGGCAATGCCGATGACGTGGTGATCTTCTGCGGCTCAGGCGCCACCGGCGCCATCAACAAGCTCGTTGATATCTTGAATTTGCGCCTACCCGCCGACCTGAACGACCGCTACCACTTGGACGAAAAGATCCCCAAGGAAGAGCGCCCGGTGGTGTTCATTGGCCCCTTCGAACACCACTCCAACGAATTACCGTGGCGGGAGTCGACGGCCGACGTGGTGATGATTCGCGAAGACGCCGATGGCCACGTGGATCAAGCCCACCTCGAAGCCGAGCTGATTCGCTTTGCCGCGCGCCCCCTCAAGCTTGGCAGCTTCTCCGCCGCCTCCAACGTCACCGGCATCGCCTCCGATACCTGCGGCCTAGCCACCTTGCTGCACCGCCACCACGCGCTCGCCTTCTTCGACTACGCCGCCGCCGGCCCGTACGTTAAGATCTCAATGAATCCAGATAGTTGCCAAACCTCTGGCGACGCCTACCTGGACGCGATCTTTCTGTCGCCGCACAAGTTCATCGGCGGCCCAGGCACCCCGGGGGTGCTGGTGGTGAAACGCCGCCTCTTAACCAACCGCGTACCCACAAACCCGGGCGGCGGCACCGTGGCTTACGTGAACACCGACGAACACCGCTACCTGAGCGACCCGACGCACCGCGAAGAAGGCGGAACTCCGGCCATCATCGAATCGATCCGCGCGGGCCTCGTGTTCCAACTCAAAGAAGCCGTGGGCACCGACCTGATCCGTGAACACGAGGAGCGCTTCATTCACGCTGCGCTCAGCCGCTGGGGACAACATCCCAATATCCGCATCCTGGGCAACCACCAGGCGTGGCGCTTATCAATCGTGTCGTTCATGGTGAGGCATGCCGAACGCTACCTGCATCACAACTTCGTCGTGGCGTTGTTAAATGATCTGTTTGGCATCCAAGCCCGCGGCGGCTGCTCCTGCGCTGGCCCCTATGGCCACAGGCTCTTGGGCATCGACCTGGCAACCTCCAAAGCGTTCGAGCACGAAATCGTCGCAGGTTGCGAAGGCCTCAAGCCGGGCTGGGTGCGCATCAACTTCAACTACTTCTTAAGCGACGCGGTCTTCGAGTTCCTGCTCGCAGCCGTCGCCTGGGTGGCTGAGCACGGCTTCAAGCTGTTGCCACACTACAGCTTCCACGCCGACAGTGGGCGCTTCGTGAATCGCCACGACCGCGACGACACCACGCTCAGGCTGCGGGAGCTGTCGTATATCGATGGTCGCCTGCGCTACCAGAGTCACCGCCGCACAGAACCCGCCGACGCCCTGACTCACTACCTACGTGATGCCGATGCTGTGGTGGCTCAAGCTCTGGCTGACTACCGCACCCGCCCCCTGGTAAAGCCCCGCCCGCTGGCCAAGGCGTTTGAGAGCCTGCGCTGGTTCCCACTCCCAGACGAAGTGCTGTGCGAGCTGCAAGGCCAACACCCGGTGGCCGGTGGCGTCGATCTGATCCACCCGCGCACGTAGCGCAACGCTTGAGGCCTACCCTATCGTTGTCTGCGTGCCCACTGTCACGGTAAGACCCACACGATACCGACTTGGAGCACGCACTTGACACTCGTGGCACTGGGCTTCGCGCTTATCGCATTGTTGGGACTCAACGCCTTCTTCGTGTTGGCCGAGTTCGCCATTGTCAAAGTGCGCCCCTCACGGGTTGCTGAGCTTGTGGCCCAAGGACATCGTCGGGCTCGCCTGCTGACGCAAATCTCGCAGCATCTGGATGAGTACCTGAGCGTCTGCCAAGTGGGCATTACGCTTGCGAGCGTCGCGCTTGGCATGGTGGGCGAGAAGCTCGCCGACATCATCATGGGGCACGAAGGCTCACACACTCGCTACGTGGTCGCGATCGCCGTCTCGTACGTGTTCATCTCCGGTTCGCACATCCTGCTGGGAGAGTTGGTCCCTAAGTCGGTGGCCATCCGTCTGGCCGATCGCGCGGCCTTGCTCGCGGCCTGGCCGCTGCGCCTGTTTCACCGGTTGTTCTTCCCGGCGCTCTGGTTGTTGACCCACATGGCCAACGCCATCCTGCGGATTTTAGGCGTCGGTCCGGCCCAAAGCGAAGAGTCCCACAGTGAGCAAGAGCTGCGCATCATCCTGGATCGCTCACAAGCGCATGGCACTATCTCGTTCAGGCGCCTGTTGTTCATGGAGAACGTCTTTGACTTGGGTGGCCTCACCGCCCGTGACGCGATGCGCCCCAAGAACAGCGTGCGCACCCTGGATGTACGCAAGAGCCACGCTGAGAACCTGGCCGTGGTGCAAAGCTCGCGCTTCACCCGCTACCCGCTCATCGACCGGGATGAGGGTCGGCCCTTTGGCTTCCTGCACCTGAAAGACCTGGTGATCCGCCCCGCCGATGCCCCGCGGGATTTGCGTGCGCTCGCGCGACCGCTGCTTATTGCCAAGGAAAATCAACCCCTTGAAGCCCTGCTCGCGGAGATGCAGCGCCAGCGACGACATGCCGCTTTGGTGTTGGACCCAGCCGATGAATGGTTGGGCCTCGTCACCCTTGAAGATGTCATCGAGGAAATCGTCGGCACCATTCGCGATGAGTTCGAAGATGAAGAGCCGATACGCCTGAGCGATGCGCTCGCCCCCTCACAGGTGCACTTTGACATCGAGGCAGCCTCGCCGATCGCCGCCGTAAGACTCGCGCTGCAACGGATGAGGCCGGAGCAATTGCCGCTGTCTGCACACGAGATCCTGGAGGCGGTAGAATTTCGCGAACGCTTGGCCGGCACCTACTTGGGTCAGGGGATCGGCATGCCGCATGCGCGCCTGCTGGGCCTCAACAAGCCGTTTCTGATGGTGCTCCGTTCCTCACAAGGGATCCGCTGCGGCCACACCAACGAACTGGGACATCTCCTCTTTGTGTTGCTCACCCCGGCCGGCCAAGCGCGCGTGCACCAACGATTGCAGTCGATCATCGCGCGGCTATTGAACGACAGCCACTACGTGCAAGAACGACTGCTGTCGGCACACACCGCCGACGAGGTGGTGGAGCTGTTGCGCACCAGCGAGCAGGCTGTGTTGACCTAATAGATAAAGACCTCCAGAGATGCGCCAAGCCACCTACACCCTTGCCAAGCCTCTTCGGATAGCGTATTTCATAGTTTTCCGATATGAAATAAACACAAGGTGGCTGGTATGAGCATATACGACACAATCTTGGGTGCGATTGGGCGGACGCCCTTGGTTCGCCTCCAAAGAATCGCGGCCGACCTGCGGATCACTCTGCTAGCGAAGGTAGAGTCATTGAACCCGGGCGGCAGCAGCAAAGATCGCATCGGCCTCAAAATGGTCGAAGCGGCCGAACAAACTGGCCAGTTGCGCCCTGGCGGTACCCTCATTGAGGCCACCGCAGGCAACACCGGCGTAGGCCTGGCGCTGGTCGCGGCCGTCAAAGGCTACCGCTGCATCTTCGTGATGCCCGACAAAATGAGCGAAGAGAAGCGCGCCTTGCTGCGTGCGTATGGAGCCGAGGTGGTCATCACCCCGACCTCGGTGCCACCTGACTCGCCGGAGAGTTACAACGGCGTGGCCGATCGCTTGGCGCGAGAGATTCCCGGAGCATTCCGCCCGCAGCAATTCGCCAACCCGTTAAACCCTGAGGCTCACTATCAAACCACCGGGCCCGAGATTTGGCGCGACGCCGAGGGCCACGTGGATGTGCTTGTGGCTGGCATGGGCACAGGCGGCACGATCTCCGGTACCGGTCGTTACCTCAAGGAGCAGAATCCCAAGCTCACCGTGGTGGGTGCCGACCCTGAAGGCTCAGTGCTCTCCGGCGACGCTCCGCACGGCTACCTGGTCGAAGGCATCGGTGAGGACTTCGTACCGCGCATCTTCAACCGCCAAGTCATCGACGAGATGGTGCGGGTGAGTGACGCCGAGTCGTTTGCGATGGCACGGCGCTTGGCCCGCGAAGAGGGTTTGCTGGTGGGAGGCTCAGCGGGAACGGCCACGGCCGCCGCGGTGAAATACGCACAACGCCTAACCCCAGGCCAAACCATCGTCGTGATTCTCCCAGACACCGGCCGCAACTATCTCACCAAGGTGTTCTCTGACACCTGGATGCAAGAACATGGTTTTGCCGACAGCGTTGCTCGCACCGTCACGACGGGGGACGTGCTCGCGGCCAAAGCCCAACGACAAGGTCTGATTGCCATCGCACCAGAGGCCAAGGCCATCGAAGCAGTGCGCCTGCTTGAACGCTACGACATCTCCCAGCTCCCGGTGGTGGAACACGAGCACACGATTGGCAGCGTGAATGAGTTGATGCTCGTGAAGCTTCTACACGACGGCGGTGTGCTGAGCGAACGCCAAGTGCGCGACGTCATGGGCAAGCCACTCCCAGAGGTGGACGCCCACATCGACGTGAATGAGGCCTACCGACTGCTCTTGGCCGGACATGGGGGCGTCGTGGTCACGCGCAACGGACGGCCCGAAGGCTTTCTCACCCGCATTGATCTGGTGGCCTTTTGGAATGGCCACGCCCGGATGACGGCGTAGGTACCTGCCATGTCGTCGCACGTCTACGATACCGCGTATGTAGCCATCAGCCAGCTGTTGAATCGGCGCTACAACAACCCGTTGGGCGACAGCCTCTTTCCCCTGCTCACCCGGCTCACGGCGCCACGCGCACGCCCCCTAAGAGTGTTGGATGTAGGCTGCGGCCGTGGTCATACAACGCTGTATTGGGCGCGTCAGGGTGCCACGGTGGTGGGGTTCGACCCCGCAAAGAGCATGCTGGCCGAGGCCCAGCAACTGGTAGACAACGCCCAGCTGTCCCACCAAGTGCAGCTCTACCCGCAGAGCCTGCGGAATTTTACGACGACTCAGTCCTTCGATCTGATCTTGGTCCACGACGTGCTTTGCTACTCTGACAGGCGCAAGGCCGATCTGCGACGGTTGTTGGCAATGGCTGCCCCAGGTGCACTGTTAAGCCTGAGTGACTACTTCGCCGAGAGTGATGCGCCCGCGGTCACGGCCTTGCTTGCGGCCTGGGGGATACAGATGCCACAAGGTTTTGCCGCGCAAAGCCATGAGCTTGCCCAGTTGGGAGCCAACCTGTTGTGGGTGGGCGAGACGACTCGTCAATATCGGGCGCACTGGGCCGACATGCGTGCGCGCATCAGTCGCGAGCGGCAGCTGTTTATCGAACGCGCAGGCGCGGCAGGCCTCGCAGCCTTTGAACACAAAATTGCCACGATCGAAGCCGCCGTGGCGTCCCGACAATTCGGCCATTACTGGGCCCTGCTCGCAGCCCAGGACACGGAGGCGGTCAATGCCTAACACCCAACACTTCGAGACCCTCGCCATTCACGCTGGCCAGCCTCCCGACGCGGCCACTGGCGCCGTGATGACGCCGGTCTATCTCACCTCCACCTATGCCCAACAGGGCCCAGGCGGACACAAAGGCTTCGAATACTCGCGCACGCACAACCCCACCCGGACGGCCTTGGAGAGCAACCTCGCGGCCCTAGAGGGTGGCGCCTTCAGCCTGACGTTTGCGTCGGGCTGTGCGGCCACCACCACGTTGTTGCATCTGCTCAAACAAGGTGACCACATCGTGGCTGGCGATGACCTCTACGGCGGCACCTACCGTTTGTTTGAGCGGGTGTTTCGCGACCTGGGAATCACCGTCACTTACGTCGACGCGCGACAACCCGGCGCCCTCTTCGCGGCCCTGCGCCAGAACACGCGGTTGTGCTTTTTGGAGTCGCCCACCAACCCGCTGTTGAAGCTCGCAGACGTGCGCGCCATTGCCAGCGGCTGCCGTCAACGCGACGTGTTGTTGGTGGTGGACAACACCTTCATGACGCCCTACTTCCAAAAGCCGCTTTCACTGGGCGCCGATTTGGTCGTGCACTCCACCACCAAGTACTTGAATGGCCATTCTGATGTCATCGGCGGCGCCCTTGTTGGCAACAACCCAGCCCTCGGCGAGCGACTGCGCTTTCTGCAAAATGCCTTGGGCGCCGTGCCGAGCCCGTTGGACTGCTTCCTGGTGCTGCGTGGCATCAAAACGTTGGCCTTGCGCATGGAGCGCCATCAGGCCAACGCACTCACCCTGGCCCACTGGCTTGAGAGCCGCCCCGAAGTCCGGCGGGTGATCTATCCCGGGTTGGCCTCCCATCCACAACATGCGTTGGCTGCACGACAGATGAGCGGCTTTGGCGGCATGATAAGCTTCGAGCTCATAGGCAGCGTCGCTCAGGCACGTGCCTTCCTCAAAGCTGTTCGACTGTTTACCTGTGCCGAAAGTTTGGGCGGCGTGGAATCGCTCATCGAGCATCCGGCCCTCATGACCCATGCCTCGATCCCAGAGAGTCAACGCACAAAGCTGGGCATCACCGATGGTCTCATTCGCTTGTCGGTAGGGGTGGAACATGTGAGCGACCTGCAAGCCGACCTTGAACAAGCCTTCGCGGCCGTTGCGACAGCCAGCGCGGAGCCAGACGCATGAGTCTGCCACCGCTCACCCCTGCACTAGAATCGCACGACATCGCCCAATGGCTGGCAACAGACGACCCTGAGGCCTTGGCGACGTTGTGGCAAACCGCCGACCAAGAGCGCCGACTGCACCTGGGCGACCAAGTACACTTTCGCGGTTTGATTGAGATCTCCAACTACTGCGTGCGCCAGTGCGGCTACTGCGGCTTGCGTGCCGGCAATCGTTCGCTGTTGCGTTACCGGATGCCGGTTGACGAGATTGTTACCACAGCCCACGAAGCCGTGCGCTTTGGCTACGGCACGGTGGTGTTGCAGGCGGGCGAGGACGAGGCTCACACTGACACCTGGGTCGCCGACCTCATCCAGCGCATCAAGGCCGAAACCAACCTCGTGGTCACCTTGAGCCTAGGGGAACGCTTACCTCATGAGCTTGAGCGTTGGCGCAAGGCTGGCGCCGACCGCTACCTGTTGCGTTTCGAGACCTCAGATCCGGAGCTCTACGCGCGCATCCACCCTGGCCGCCCCGGCCGCCCCGGCCGCCCCAAAGACCGTTTCACCCTGCTCAAAACCTTAGGCGAGCTTGGCTACGAAGTGGGCAGCGGCGCGATGATTGGCATTCCAGGCCAATCGTATGCCGCGTTGGCCCTCGACATCTTACGTTTCCGCGAGCTGGACCTCGACATGATCGGCGTGGGTCCGTTCATCGCGCATCCAGACACGCCGTTGGGCCAACTCTGCCCCGGCCACGCTGCTGCCGGTGAACCCGAGGGCGCAAAACTCGACCTCTCACAACAACAAGTGCCTGCCGATGAAGCGACCACCTACAAGGTCATCGCGTTGACCCGCATTTTGTGCCCCCGCGCCAATATGCCCGCCACCACCGCGCTTGCCACCTTGAACAAAGCTAACGGCCGGGAGTTGGCCCTCGCCCGCGGTGCCAATGTGCTGATGCCCAACCTCACGCCAGTGGGTTACCGGGCGCACTACGAGATCTACCCAAACAAGGTTTGCATTGCCGAATCGGGAAGCGACTGCGACGCCTGTATGCACCGCCGTGTCACCAAAATAGGTCGCACGGCAGGGCGTGGCCGTGGTTCGGCGCCTGGACGCAGCGAGCGCTAACCGATCCACAACCCTTCAATGCGGATCTGCACCCCTTCGGGGCCGCGCGCCACGTAGTTCACCAGGCCACTGTGACGCCATTGCAGCATGCACATGTCAGGCTGAAAAAAGTAACGCATGCCGATCTTGAGCTCGCTGCGACTCTCCTTCACCAGGCCTTCGTAAGCCTCGGCGATGTAGTAACCCAGGTCTTTAAAACCCTCTTGGCGCGGCCGCAGCGGCCCGGTGATGCACCAGGTGATCACCCCGGTTTTCATATCCACGGCGGTCACGACGCCGCAGTGGGTCACCGGACAACCACAGCTCATGCCGAGCGGGCGCCCAATGAGCACATCCCCCACTTTGATTTCCAGCTCGCGGGTGAGCATCGGATTATGGGGAATAATGATTTCGCGTGGCCCCGGCTCCTCCGGAAAATGGCGCAGCACAAAATCGAACTCGCGCCCCAAGCTGTCGACCCAGGGGCGACTCAAAACCGCTGCCGCGGCAGGCTTCGCACACACACCGCACGCGGAACTGCTCGCTTCCGAGGGAGCCACAACCGGCAAGCGCGTCTTAGTGCGAGTCGCTGCGGACGTCCCGTCCACGTGAATGCAGCGTTTCAACAAAGCTGGTTGCGCGCGCAACGCCGTTTCAAACTCGGCGCAACGCGGATAGCCACATAGGCCACAGTCCAAGCCGGGCAAAACCGGTATCGTGATGGTTCCAACGTCCTCTGACGAACTGAGCGTGTTCACGAGGTGACTCCTTGAAGGCTAGGCGTGGGGCGACGCAACAGGGGCGTCAGCTGCCCAACCACGGCAGGCAATGCATCCAAGAGCGCCGCAATATCTTCGGTTTTAGTAAAACGACCCAGCGAGATTCGTAGCGAGCCGCGCGCGCGAATGGCGTCGTAGCCCATGGCCATCAAGACATAGGACGGCTCGCCCATGTGACGGCTGCTACAAGCGCTACCGGACGAAATCGCGAACCCCAAACGATCGAGGTCGAGCAAGACCCGCATGGCACCGCCTTCTTGGCCGGCAAAGCCAAAACAGGCGTGGCCCGGAAGCCGTTTGAAGCGATGCCCCAAGAGATAGGCCCCCGGAATCCCGCGCAGCACGTGATCGATGAGGGTATCCCGCAGGCCCACCAAACGCGCCGCGTCGGTCGATTGCTCGCTGGCTGCCAACGCCGCAGCCTGCCCCAACCCAACAATGCCGGCTACATTCTCGGTCCCTGCGCGGTAGCCGCCTTCCTGACCGCCGCCGTGCACAAGCGGCGCGAGATCGATTCCCTTGCGCACGAGCAACGCACCAACGCCTTTGGGCCCGTAAAACTTGTGTGCCGATAACGACAGCAGGTCGATTTCGTGGGCCTCCATATCGATCGGGATCTTGCCGCACGCCTGCACGGCGTCGGTGTGAAAGAGGCTGCCATACTCGTGCGCCACCTGTGCCAGCGCCGCGAGAGGTTGCAGAGTACCTACGACATTGTTGGCGGCCATCACCGAAACCAAGCGGGTAGCCGATGTGCATGCTGCGGCCAACGCCTCGGGTTCGACAAGCCCGCTACTATCGGGCAGCACGCGGGTCACCCGTGCGCCGTGGCGTTCAAGAGCTAGGCAGGTTTCAAGGATGGCCGGATGCTCAATGGCGCTGACAACCAGATGATCACCCTCACGCACAAGCCCCTTGAGCGCTAGGTTGTTCGCCTCGGTGCCGCTGGCGGTGAAGATCACCTGTGCCGCCGCTGCCTTGAAGAGACTCAACACTTGCTCACGGGCAACGTCGATGGCGGCGCGTGCCTGCCGGCCTGCACCATGCAGGCTCGACGGGTTGCCAAACTGCTGCTCCAAATATGGGAGCATGGCAGCAAGAACGCGCGGGTCTAGGGGCGAAGTGGCGGCATAGTCTAAATAGACCGACACGGCTATTCCCCGCGGTAGAAAGTTTGGTTCTCAAGCGGCCGCACAACGCCAAAATGCGCCTGCCAGCCAACATCTTTTTTGCCAACACAGATGGTGCAGGTACCCACGGGTGGGTTGCCGCGCAGTTGCATCTGCGGCTGGGCGTCGGGCGCGTTCAACACGGCCTCGACAATCGGCTCGATGCCGATGCCATGCAGCGCATTGGCTTCGCGCACCTGCACTCGGGGCGCGACATCTTGAATGCGGGCGCGGAAGACCTCGCGCTCGGCCTGCGACACCCGATCGATCTTGGTGACCACCGCGATATCGGCCAGCGACAGGAGGGGCCCCACTTTGAGCGGTAGGTTAATCCCCGAGGTGGCTTCCATCACCACGATACCCAGGCCGTGATCGACGTAGGGGGCACAGCGCAAACACAGGCCTGCGGTTTCGACCAATAAAACAGCAGAGCGATTCACCTCTGCCCAACGCAGCGCATCCCCCAACACCATCACGCTGCAATGGTCGGGGCAGAGCTCGCCGGAGTAGACTTTGCGCGTTGGAATGCCAAACTCGCGTGCCAGCTCTTCATCTTCCAGGGCATACTGGACGTCGATTTTGAGATAGCTGACCGGTTGCGAGCGAGCCAACAACCCTCGCGTGACATGCCGCAACACCGCGGTTTTTCCTGCCGTTGCCGGGCCCGCACAAATCACCACTTTCATGCTGCAACCTCGTTGAGCTCGGTGCCGGTGAGCCTGTGGCCACCGCGCAGGCGTTCGCGCACGCGTGCCATCGCGTCGTCCAGCTTGGTCACCTCAGCGGCAAACACCTGTTCGGCCTCGTCGGTGCGCAATAGGTCGGTGATGCGGCCGCCCTGCATGACGATGCGGTAGTCGGACAAGAGCGCGATGCGCGGGTCGTGGGTGACGAAGATGTAGATCTTGCGATGTCGTCGCAAAAGCTCAATGGCACGCGTGCGCTCGATGCCGGCGTTTTCCACCTCGTCCAACAACACAATGGGCGTGGCACAAATCACCGCGGCATCGGCAATAAGCAGCGCGCGGGTTTGGCCTCCCGAAAGCTCGGTCATACGCACGTTCGGAATAATCGGCTCACCGGTAAGCTCGTTGGCAAACGCCAATGCCTCCGCCACCAGTGCCTCCGGTGTCGCCTGAACGTTCTTGCGGATCCCCGCGTGCATCCTAAGGAATTCGCCCACCGGCAAATCGGACAGGAAGGTCGTATGCTGAGTGATGAGGGCAATGGGGTGCCGCGCCGGATCGTTTCGATAGGCAGGCTCTGGCGCCAGGCC
>ERZ795055.863-NODE-863-length-25970-cov-5.506270_pt1 | contig 25970 bp, 18 predicted proteins | sample MGYA00375139_ERZ795055 | MGnify/ENA primary metagenome ERZ795055 (study PRJEB30184, sample SAMN05720283) | anaerobic digester metagenome | isolation source: active sludge of municipal wastewater-treating anaerobic digesters | place: USA | collected 2015-01-23 ... | reverse complement strand
CGGTCTGTGCTTGATATTGTCCAGATGCTCAGGCACCTGGATCAGTCGGGTATCCTGGCGTACCAGCCCCGGAATGGCAACCCGCGGATCTATTTCATCTACCCCAGGCAGGATGTGGCCCATATGTCGTTCGGAAGGAACGATTACCTTTTGCGGAAAGAGCGGGCGGAGAAGCGGCTTGAGGTGATGATCCGGTATGCGGTTTCTGACGCCAAATGTCGCAGTCTGGTTTTGCTGGAGTATTTCGGTGAAAAAGGGGCAGTACGCTGCGGCTTGTGTGATGTGTGTTTGAAACGCAACACCATGGGAATGAGCACCTACGAGTTCGACCAGGTGGTAGAGGTGATCAAACCCCTGCTGCTGAGCGAACCGCTCACCATGGAGGAACTGCTGGTTCGTATACCTGCCATACAGGAACAGAAGTGCGTGAAGGTGGTGCGGTGGCTTATCGAACATGATAAGATCAACTGGTTCGGAAACAAGCTGGTATGGAGCAAGCGAAAATGATCCGGCGGCTCTGTGCAGATTTCTACAGGCGGCATGATGTGGTCCTCATCGCCCGCGAACTGCTGGGTAAGGTGTTGTGCCACGAAACGGAGGCCGGTATTACGAAGCTGATGATTTCCGAGACAGAAGCCTACGCCGGTATTACCGACAGGGCCTCACATGCCTATAACGGCAGGCGAACCCCGCGAACAGAAGTGATGTATCGTGGGGGTGGAGTAGCGTATGTGTACCTGTGCTACGGCATACACCATCTGTTTAATGTGGTTACGGGGGTTGAGGATGTTCCGGATGCTGTGTTGGTGCGGGGTGGACAGGTGGTATCAGGGATGGAACAGGCTGCGGCCCGGCTTGGCAGGGGGATATTGCAGCCGGCTGATACCATCGGGCCGGGGCGGTTGTCGAAGGCGATGGGGATTCATACCGGGCTTTCCGGAACCTCACTGTTGTCGGGTCCCTGCTGGATCGAGGATCACGGGGTGGTGGTTCCGGAGGCAGATATCACGGTAACCCCCAGAATTGGTGTGGATTATGCGGGTGAAGATGCTTTGAGGCCCTTTCGGTTTGTGGTGAGTTTGTAAAGTTGTTAATATTTGATTTATTATTTGATTGATATTCAGAGTTTTCTTAAACCACAGAGGCACTGAGGCCACAGAGGAACACAGAGGGAGTTACTGTTTGATTTCTAAAATCAGTGAAAATCAAAAAGATCAGCGTCATCCGCGTTCCATTTCATGTGCTGCAGGACTTGTTCCGGTTTACAGGAATGCGCAGATTTTAAACCATATAAGGCATAGAAGAAAATATAAGATTTCATATAAGCTTATATGCCTTAAATGATCTTATATGTTAAAATACAGCATATTTTCACATTTCCACATTTTCACATTTCCACATTATTTTCCCCGTACCTTTGCCGGCAGATACCCTTCTGAACCCTGTCATGCCACGGATTATGCCATCAGAGATCAAAATCGAAAAACTCAACAACCCTTTTGAACAGATTGGCGACGGATACCATTGTTTCGGGTGCAGCAGCAAAAACCCGAAGGGGCTTAAGCTTGATTTCTTTCGTAATGGCCGCACCCTGATCACCCGCTGGCACCCCGACCCTGATCTGCAGGGGTATCACAACCTGTTGCACGGCGGCATCCAGGCCACGCTGCTCGACGAAACGGCCGCCTGGTGGATATACGCCATAGCCGGAACGGCAGGGTTCACCTCGCGCCTTTCAGTGCGGTACCACAAAGGGGCCTCCGTGGCCGAAGGGGATCTGTATACCGTTGGCAGGGAGATACTTCAGCGCAGAAACCTCTATTTGATTGAGGTGAACCTGTACAACCACAGGCTTGAGTTGTGCAGCAGCGGAGAGCTCGAATTCTTCACCTATCCTGTTGAAAAAGCCTTAGCAGATTTGTACTACCCGGGACACGAACAGTTCAAAGGGACCTGGGGTTATCCGGAGGATTTCGGATTGCCGGCAGGCCTGCCGGAGGCACTGGCATAAGGGGTTGCCAGCTGATCGGTAAAGATTCCTTCATGGTATTTGAACCATCCGGCGATGCCAATCATCGCGGCATTGTCAGTTGTATACCTGAATTCGGGAATATAAGTGGTCCACCCTTTTTCCCGCCCGGTGTCCACCACGGTTTTTCTGAGATGGCTGTTTGCAGAAACACCTCCTGCCAGGGCAATGTGCCGGATGCCCGTTTTTTTGGAAGCAAGGATTAGTTTCTCAATCAGGGATTTAACAATGGCCTGCTGCATGGCCGCTGCAAGGTCGTTCCTGCGCTCTTCGATATAGGCGGGGTTCTCTTTCAGATGGTCGCGGATATGGTAGAGAAACGAGGTCTTGAGGCCCGAAAACGAAAAATCCAGATCGGGGATCCTTGGAAGTGCCAGCCTGATCCCTTCGGGGTTTCCCTGCAGGGCAAGCTTGTCGATGAGGGGCCCGCCGGGGTAGGGCAGTCCCATGATTTTAGCGGCTTTGTCGAATGCTTCTCCGGCTGCATCATCAATGGTATTGCCGATGATGTGGAGATCAAACGGGGAATCGACACGGAGGATCTGGGTGTGGCCACCCGATACCGTAAGGCACAGGAACGGGAAAGGGGGAGGAGCCGGATGCTGCCCTTCGATGAAGTGGGCCAGCACATGCGCTTCGAGGTGATCTACCTGCACCAGGGGGATGTTCAGGGCCATCGCCAGGGCTTTCGAGAAGGTAACCCCCACCAGCAGGGAGCCAATCAGTCCGGGACCCAGGGTAAAGGCAACGGCATCCAGGTCGCCGGGGGCAATTCCGGCATGGTTCAGCGCCGACTGTACCACCGGCACAATGTTCTGCTGGTGTGCCCGGGAGGCCAGTTCGGGCACCACTCCACCATACTCCTCGTGCACCTTCTGTCCGGCAATAATGTTCGACAGCACCTTCCTGCCCCGCAGCACCGCTGCTGAGGTATCGTCGCATGACGACTCTATAGCCAGGATAATCACTTCTTCCTGAATCATACTGCAAAGGTAGCGAAAATGTTGAGGAGGCGTAGCAAAGCCGAGCGTAGCGAGTCCCGGGAGCGAAGTGATTCGGGATTGAGGAAGCCGGGCATAGCGAATCCTGATAGCGAAGCGTATCGGGATTGAGGGTGTTGAGAAGGCCAATCAAAAATGAGGCACCTGCATGTGGAGATCCCTTATTGGTAAGGAACCAGGTTCTGATTAGGACACATGTGTTGTCATATCCCATTTTCTATCTTACTTTTGTACCGGTTTTCAGATTAAAGTGCCTCAAATACAGGAAGTGCATACATGAGAAAATGGCGTGTTGAAGATTCAGCTGAACTTTACAACATCCAGGGGTGGGGTGTTAATTACTTTTCTATCAACGAGAAAGGGAATGTGGAAGTGATTCCCCGAAAAAAGGGGGTGCGGATTGACCTGCGGGAACTTGTGGACGAGTTGCAGCTGAGGGATGTGTCGGCTCCTATGCTGATCCGTTTTCCTGACATCCTGGTAAACCGGATCGGAAAGATGGCGGAATGTTTCGGAATTGCGGCCGAAGAATACGATTACAAGGGGGAGAGTTACATTGTGTACCCCATCAAGGTGAACCAGATGCGGCCGGTGGTAGAGGAGATCATCAAGCATGGCCGGCAATATAACATCGGACTTGAAGCCGGTTCCAAACCAGAGCTGCATGCCATTATTGCCATGCATTCCGACCATAACGCACTGGTAATCTGCAATGGGTACAAGGATACCGACTATGTGGAGATGGCCCTCCTGGCACAGAAAATGGGCAGGCGTATTTTCCTTGTGGTAGAAAAACTGAATGAACTGAAGCTGATTGCCGATATCAGCAAGAAACTGAAAATCAAGCCAAATCTTGGGATCAGGATCAAGCTGGCCAGCTCCGGTAGCGGCAAGTGGGAAGAGTCGGGCGGCGAGTCGAGCAAGTTCGGGCTCACCTCGAGTGAGCTGATTGAAGCGCTCGATTTTCTGGAGAAGAACAATCTGCAGGAGTCGCTGGCACTGATCCATTTTCACATTGGGAGTCAGATCACCAAAATACGCTACATCAAAAATGCCCTCAGGGAGGCGTCACAGTTTTACGTGCAGCTCCACAAACGGGGCTTCAATGTACGGTTTGTGGATATCGGAGGAGGCCTGGGGGTGGACTATGATGGCACCCGATCGTCGATGAGCGAAAGCAGTGTGAATTACAGCATTCAGGAGTATGTGAACGATGCTATTTCGGCGATGGTGGACGTAAGTGACAAGAACGATATCCCACATCCCAATGTGATTACCGAATCGGGGCGCTCCCTCACGGCCCATCATTCGGTGCTGATCTTCGAGGTGCTGGAAACCATACCGGTACCCCTGTGGGGCGAGGATGAGGAGATCACGGATGATGACCACGAACTGGTAAGGGATCTGTACCATCTGTGGGATGAGATCAACCAGCCCCGCATGCTCGAAACCTGGCACGACGCCCAGCAGATCCGGGAGGAGGTGCTCGACCTGTTCAGCCTGGGAATGCTCGATCTCGACACCCGGGCCAAGATGGAGCGGCTGTTCTGGAGCATTGCCCGCGATATCCACAATATGCTTTCCCAGAACAAGCATGTGCCCGACGAACTCCGCCAGCTTCCCAAACTGTTGTCAGACAAATATTTCTGCAACTTCTCCCTGTTCCAGTCGCTCCCCGATTCCTGGGCCATCGACCAGATCTTTCCCATCATGCCCATCCAGCGGCTTGACGAAAAGCCCATGCGGTCGGCTACCCTCCAGGATATTACCTGCGATTCCGATGGGAAAATTGACAATTTCATTGCCACACGCAATATTGCCTACCACCTTCCGGTGCAGTTGCCCAAAAAGGGGGAATCGTATTTCATCGGGGTATTCCTGGTAGGCGCTTATCAGGAGATCCTGGGCGACCTCCACAACCTGTTCGGCGATACCAACGTGGTGCACATTACCGTGGACGACAAGGCCTACCATATTGATCAGATCATTGATGGAGAAACCATTGCCGATGTACTTGATTATGTGCAGTATGATGCCAAGCAGATGGTGCGCAATGTGGAGCGCTGGGTCACCGCTTCAGTGAAGGCTGGTACCATTACCATTTCTGAAGGGAAGGAGTTCCTCTCCAATTACCGTTCGGGATTGTACGGGTACACCTATCTTGAACCCAAATAACCGGGTTTGTATTGATAATCAGCATTATACATCTTCTTCCTTCCGGCTCCTGAGCACGAAAGTCATGATCAGCAGCAGTAACAGCAGTCCATGGGTCAGGATCAAAGTGACGGGCGAAGAGTTTGAAAGTTCATACAGGATAAAGAAGCTTAGCCCGAAATAGAGGGGTTTCAGCTTTAGTTGTGCGATTAACTGAAAAAGTGCGGCAGTCATTACAGTGAAAACGACCATCCCGGCATAACCGAAGTTCAGAAATCCATCCCCCAAAAATCCTGTATTACAACGCATTACCGATGAGTTAAAGTAGGCTCTGCTGATTTCAAAAGCGGGTTCGAGTGTGAAAGGATAGGGTATGAACCGCCCCATGAAAGAATGTGAGAAAAATACAGGGGTTTCTTTGAAATATTCGGTGTAGGCATGGGTGATAAATGCAGGAGTGAAGAAAACCCTGCGCACAAGCAGCGACTCGGGCATTATATTCCACCAGGTACTCAGTGCCATCGTAATCAGGATAGCAACAGACAACCCCGCCAGCAAGTACCCGGCTTGTCTGCGGTGATCTTTTACAAGCCCGAACAGCAGCAGCGGAAGCAGCATCACGAGGGTAGTTTTTTGCGGATATACCAGGAAGAGCCCTGCTAGTACCAGACAGCCGGCAATGGTAAGCCAGTAACGCTTTAAGGCAATTCCGAGCAGGATTGCCGAAGGGATCAGGGCTTTGAGCAATTGTCCGAGGCTGTAGTGGGAAAACAGGCTGATGCTGTGTGCAGTTTCACGCCTCACTTCGTATTGTTCCGATGAATCCATCAGACGATGGAGGTCCGGCATCCTGAACCCAAAATCAATAACCACTGGTACCAGCAATGCTACGGTGATTATCATCAGAATCCATACAGATGTGGATTGGTGCAGCACGGGGATTCTGGGAATACGTTTCCATTCAGGCAGCGGTATGCTCAACAATACTACAAACAACAGCGCTGCCAGAGGAATGGCCGGATCGGTGTCCATGTACTGATACAGGATTACGTTCGGGATCAGCAGAAGAACCATGGCACAGACCGAAATGGCATGCAGAAAGGGCTTGGGCTTCAGGAAAATAATGGCTGCCATACCGGATAACAGTATGATGATTCCTGTAATAAAGCGCATCAGATCAAAGCTATAGGTGAAGTTCAGGTGCTGAAAGAGAGGAACTACAAAATTGCGGTACTCATGTTCCATCAGCAGGTAAAGCAAAAGCATCAGCAGTGCCTGAAAACGGATACTGCTGAAATTGAATTTAATGCGAAGTACAGGGCGTAACAACTTGAAGGTTTTTGGCAAAACTAACGGATAATTTGAAAAGGTACCGAAATTTTCTTTAGGTTTGTCTGAACAAACCATTGCCATATGTTTCCAACACTGGGGCATCTTTTCAATGCCATTTTCGGTACCAACATCGTTTTTCCGTTGCCTACCTACGGGTTTCTTCTTGCCTGTGCATTTCTCACAGGGTATCTGATCATCAGGGTTGAGCTGCGGCGGAAGTGGAGGCAGGGTTTGATTCCGGCCATTCCTGAAAAGGTGGTGAAGGGGAAAGGAGCTGCCACAGGAGATATTGCGGCCTATGGTTTCTTTGGTTTTCTGGCAGGCTGGAAAATCATTGGTATCATCCTGAATTACAGTCTGTTTGTGCAGGATGTGCAGGGGTATGTCTTCTCACTTGAGGGGAGTATTTTTGGGGGGTTGGTCACAGGGGGGCTGAGTGCATGGTGGTTTGCCCGTGTGCAGAACCGTCAGAAGCTGCCTGAGCCGGTGGAAGAAGATGAGATGGTGGCCCCGCAGAAACATGCGGCCGCCATCCTGTTGGTGGCTGCCATTGCCGGGATTGTTGGGGCAAAGATCTTTCATCAGCTCGAAAATTTTCAGGAATTCCTCAGCGATCCCATCGGCAACCTGTTCTCAGCCGGAGGACTTACTTTTTACGGCGGCCTGATTTTCGGCGTGGTTGCGGTACTCTGGTATATCCGCAAAAAGAAGATACCATGGCTGCAGATGATGGATGTGGCTGCACCTGCAGTTATCCTTGCCTATGGGATTGGCCGTTTGGGGTGCATGGCTTCCGGCGACGGATGCTGGGGCGTCCCGAACCTTAACCCCAAGCCGGAATGGCTGGCATTCCTCCCCGACTGGATGTGGTCCTTCAACTTTCCGCACAACGTGATCAATGAGGGGGTACCCATGGAGAACTGCGCCGGGCACTATTGCTATGTGCTGGAAGTACCGGTCTGGCCAACACCTTTCTATGAGTCGATGGTAAGTATCCTGTTCTTTTTTATCCTGTGGGGTCTGAGAAAAATATTGAAAGCTCCCGGTATCCTTTTCGCCATCTTCTTCATTATGAATGGTGTGGAAAGGTTCTTTGTGGAAAGGATCAGGGTGAACAATAAATTTGAACTGGGAAACATCACTTACACACAGGCTGAGCTGATTGCCGTGATACTGGTCATTCTGGGTATTGCAGGCATCTTTGTTTTCCGCCGGATGTACAGGAAATCGACGGAGAAAATTTCTGCAGAAACCTCCGAAAACAATGCTGCATAATGATGCTCGATAACCTTTGCCGGAGTGTAATCAATGCTGCCCGTGTAGCGGGTGATTTCGCGCTGAACGAGATTGCCGATATCCGTAAGGATCAGATTAAACTGAAAGGGAAAGGCGACCTGGTTACTTATGTCGACAGTGGAAATGAGCGGCGCATCGTTTCTGAGCTCTCGAGGATACTGCCCGGCGCGGGTTTTCTTACCGAAGAGCAGACCGTGTCCTTTGAAAACCGGGAACTTGTATGGATTATTGACCCCCTGGATGGTACCACCAATTATGTGCATGGATTTCCTATGTTTTCGATCAGTATTGCCCTGATGCATAACGGGAAGGTGGTGCTGGGGGTGGTTTATATCCCGGCCCTCGACGAATGTTTCTATGGATACGAAGGGGGAGGTGCTTTTCTGAATGATAAGCCTGTTACGGTAAGCCCCACGCACAGTCTGGCAGATGCCCTGATTACCACAGGATTCCCTTATGAAGACCTACCGGACCTCGACCGGCACATGGAACTGCTGAAGGTGTATATCACCCATTCGCATGGAATCAGGCGCACCGGTTCGGCAGCCGTGGATCTGGCATACGTGGCCTGCGGCAGATTCGACGGCATGTTCGAAACCGGATTGAACCCCTGGGATGTGGCAGCCGGTGCCCTCCTTGTGAAACTGGCAGGTGGTGAGGTGTCGGACTATACCGGGGGAACCGGATATCTGTTCAGCAAGCAGATCATTGCATGCAATAAAGCGCTGTTTCCACGTTTCTTCGATCTTACCCATTCCTACCTAATCGGAAAACAAATCGTGTAAACTGCCTCCACAGCATTGAAACAGATCTACAAATATATTTTGCGGTCCTATGCGGGACCTCTTGTGCTCACCTTCAGCATCTCCCTGTTTATACTGGTGATGCAGTTCCTGTGGAAATATATTGATGACCTGGTTGGAAAAGGGCTCGAATGGTACATCATTACAGAACTGCTGTTTTATGCCACTGCCACTTTTGTGCCCCTTGCTCTGCCGCTGGCCATCCTGTTTGCTTCTCTCATGACCTTCGGGAACCTGGGGGAAAAGTATGAGCTGGTGGCGATGAAGGCTGCCGGAATTTCGCTGAGCAGAATCATGCGACCTCTTATTTATCTTTCAATCTTCATCAGCATCTCTGCTTTCTTCTTCTCCAACAACGTATTACCTGTGGCAAACCTGAAAATGTTTACCCTGCTGAATGATGTACGCCAGAAGAAGCCTGCAGTCAATATCAGACCCGGTATTTTCTACAGTGAGATTGAAGGGGTAGTGATAAAAATCGGGAAGAAAGATGCTGATGGTAAAGGGGTGGAGGATATTCTGATATACGATTATTCAACTCCGGAAGCCTCCCGCTACAATTGCCTGAACCTTACGATGGCAAAAAAAGGACGTATCGAACTTACCCCTGACGAACGGTTTCTGAAAATCACCCTGTTCAATGGAGTGAACTATTCAGAAAAAATCCAGTCGCGCGAACAGATAACCTCCAGGCCGCTCCAGCGCACCACCTTCTCGTCACAGCAGAAAACCATCGACCTTTCAGCTTTTGCTTTTCAGAAAACCAACGAGGAGTTCTTTAAAGATGACTTCAGGATGCTGAGTGTAGCCCAGCTTAACACCACCATCGACTCACTATACCTGGATTACAGTCGGGATAATGACCTTTTCCAGAAGGATGTGGTGAAGGCATTCCGTAATATCTACAACGACACCCTGCCGGCAGATCCTCCCCCGGAGGCTTCCCCTCTTGTTTTGGAGGATTCTGTGATGAAGGAACGGCGACCCTATAACCCCTTGTACGGCGATTCGGTTGTATCCGATATCCTCGGAAATTTCACCGGTGAGGAGCAGAGGAATATCGCGGTTACAGCGGAACAGCTGGCAAGAAGTGCCAAGGAGAGCATCCATAACCGTCACCTGATGCTCACCACGAGAATCCGCCTGATACGAAAGTACGAGATTGAATGGCACCGTAAGTTCACCCTTTCCATAGCATGCCTGATCCTGTTTTTTATCGGGGCCCCGCTGGGAGCCATCATCCGCAAGGGGGGGCTGGGAATGCCGGCAGTATTATCGGTGGTGCTTTTCATCATATTCCATGTGCTTTCCATGACCGGCGACAAACTGGCACGCGAGAGTACCGTTACCCCTGCTGCCGGTATGTGGATGGCATCGCTGATTATCCTTCCGGCAGGCGTATTCCTCACCTGGAAAGCTACCTCCGATGCGCCGCTCCTGGATGCCGAAACCTACGCGAAGCTATGGCGCCGCGTGAGAACAGCTGTCAGCAGCAAATTCAGAACAAATTCCAACTAAGTCAGGAGTTGACAGTCAACAGTCGACAGTCGACAGTCAGTAGTCGAGAGTCAACAGCCTACATATAAACCTGTTACATCAACTCCTAACTCCTAACTAACTACTGTCCCCTTAGCACTGTCCCCTGTCCCCTTTTTATTATCTTTGCATCATAATCCTGACTATTTTGGACATTCTTTGCGTTTTGTCCCGTTTTCCGTGGCCTCTTGAAAAGGGGGACAAGCTCCGTGCATACCATTTTCTGCGGGTAATGGCAAGGCAGCACAGGGTCCATCTGGTGGCCCTTAGTCCCCACAACCCCTCTCAGACGGATATCCAGGAACTGCAATCCTTCTGTGGGTCGGTGCAGGTAATCCGTTACAGGTGGTGGCACATTCTGGGTGGGTTGCTGTGGGCCCTCTGGCACAGAAGGCCGTTCCAGGTGGGGTATTTTTACTCACGCTTTGCCCGCAATGCGGTTGCCGGGATCGCTGCAGGATTAAGGCCGGAGGTGATTTTCGCCCAGCTCATCCGGGTGGTTCCGCTGGTGGAGAAACTGCCTGGGATTAAAATCATCGACTTTCAGGATTCTTTTTCGATGAATATGAACCGAAGGGCTGCCGGCTCAGGCGGGCTCCTGAAGGTGCTCTTCCGTCGGGAAGCGAATGCGGTGCAACGCTATGAGCGCAGGGTTTTCGATACTTTCGACCGGCATATCATTATTGCAGAACCCGACAGGGATGAGATCGACCACCCGGACCGCGACCGCATCAGGATAGTGCCCAATGGTGTCGATTTCAGCTGGTTCCGGCCAGATCAGCAATCCACCAGACGGTTCGACATCCTTTTTACCGGCAATATGGGATATCCTCCCAATATCGAAGGGGCCTGCTGGCTGGCCCGGGAAATTTTGCCTGAGGTGCGCAAATCAATACCGGGCGCCACGTTGTTGCTTGCAGGAGCCAACCCCACAGCACAGGTAAAACGGTTGGAGGGGAATGGCATTAAGGTTACAGGCTGGCTCGATGATATAAGGGATGCCTACAATTCAGCCAGAGTCTTTGTGGCACCCATGCGCTCCGGAAGCGGTTTGCAGAATAAGCTGCTGGAAGCTATGGCCATGGGATTGCCATGTGTTACCACACCCCTTGCCAATGCATCTCTGCAGGCAGAGCCCGGACGGCAGATTCTGGAGGAAGAAACGGCTGACGGGATTGCCCGTTCCATAATACAACTGCTCCAAACCCCAACCCTGGCTTCGGAACTGGCCGACGCAGGCCATGCCTTTGTATTGAATTCCTACAACTGGGATCGTATCATGGAAACTTTCATGCAGGATGCGGGCCTTCTGTAGCGATCCCATTCTGCCTGTTGGAGATTGTTGTTTAATTCATCGATTATCTCTGCTTTATTGTTAATTTTGCGCCACATTTTGGGAAGGCATCAAAACAATGGAATACAAGCTCAACAGCATCAGAGAGGCTATCAGGGAGATCAAGGATGGCAATTTCGTGATTGTAGTGGATGATGAAGACCGGGAAAACGAAGGGGATTTCATTATTGCCTCCGAAATGGTTACTCCCGAAAAAGTGAATTTCATGGCAACCCATGGCAGGGGCCTGATATGTGTTGCCCTCACCGAGGAGCGTTGCGAGACACTTGGCCTGGAACTGATGGTGAACCGCAACACTTCGAGCCACGAAACCCAGTTTACCGTATCCGTTGATCTCCTGGGCCATAGTTGTACCACCGGGATCTCCGCCAGCGACAGGGCAAAAACCATCCGCGCTTTGGTCGATCCCGCCACCAAATCCTCTGAGCTCGGTCGCCCGGGTCATATCTTCCCGCTAAGGGCCAAACAGGCCGGTGTCCTCAGGCGTGCAGGCCATACCGAAGCCTCTATCGATCTGGCACGCCTGGCAGGATTTCGCCCGTCAGGCACCCTGGTGGAGATCATGAACGAAGACGGTACCATGGCCCGCCTTCCGGACCTGTACAAAATCGCGCAGAAGTTCAAACTGAAGATCGTTACGATCAAAGACCTTATCGCCTACAGGCTTCGCACCGAAAGCCTGATCCATCAGGAAGAAGAGGTAGACCTGCCCACCGAATGGGGCTCCTTCAGGCTGAAAGCATACTCACAACTCACCAACGGACAGATCCATATTGCCCTGGTAAAGGGTTCGTGGGAGAAGGATGAACCGGTGCTGGTAAGGGTGCACTCCTCCTGCGTTACCGGGGATATCTTTGGATCGTGCAAATGCGACTGCGGCCCCCAGCTCCATGAATCGATGAAACTGATCGAAAAAGAGGGCAAAGGGGTAGTGTTGTATATGAACCAGGAAGGAAGGGGGATTGGTTTGATCAACAAACTGAAAGCCTATCATTTGCAGGAGAATGGTTTTGATACCGTGGAAGCCAATCTCAAACTTGGCTTTAAAGCCGATGAAAGGGATTATGGTATTGGCGCACAGATTCTCCGCGATCTTGGATTGTCGCACATCAGGCTTATCAGTAACAACCCCGGAAAGAAAGTGGGGTTGGAGGGGTATGGAATTTTTATCGAGGAAATTATTCCGCTGATCATCCCCCCGAACCAGTTCAACCAGAAATATCTGATCACCAAACAGGAGAAGATGGGGCATAACCTCGATCTCCGCTAATCCTGATTTTTCTCCTTCTTCAGTTTCCGGTACCTGCTGCCTGTTCCTTTTTCTGCTTCCGGATCACATCACGCAGGTGGTTGAACTCCCTGCGGTAAAACACACCTACCCCCTGTGTGTAGGGTGCCCCTTCGTACAATACGTTGTAGCCGTTGTGCCGGTTGTAGGCCTTCACCCTGAATTTCCCCTCCTTATCGATCCTGTACTCCGCCTGAAAGTCGCCTACCATATTGCTGGTCTGTTCGTTGGACCCGGCATAGTTGCCCCCGCCGAAACCCACTTTACTCTCAATGGTGAGCCTGTCATTCAGAATCTGGGTCTTTAATGCCGCATCTACCTGTTCCTGACCCAGATACGAGCCGGGATGATAAGCGAAATCCACCTCAAACCTGTCGCTGATACTCGATAACCATAACGACAACTGGTTCGCCAGAATCTCCGTGGTGCTTACGTTTGCCAGATTGGCACTGCTTCCGGCCTCAAGAAACTGCTGCGACTGGGTGTTCACAAACCTGCTGATGGCCAGCAGCGACAGGAAATGATAATTCAGGTTCGGCTTTATCAACGCCTGGTAGCGTTCAGCATCGAAACTCGTCATATCCGGAAATTCAATGCCGAACCGGATGGATGGGTTCGAGAGTTTGTCGGACATATATATCACACAGTTCACCGATTGTGCACTCAGGGTTGAATCCTCAGGATTTAAGGGTGAAAGGTGGGCTTTGGTAGGGTAAATCGCTTCAATATCCAGGATGGCATCATACGGATCCCCGTTCCAGCGGATAGTGCTGCCGCTCTTAATGTTGAATTTTTTGCTGAAAATATTTTCCAGGTTGAACATATAATCCCCGCTGTTGAGGACATATTGTCCGCGCAGCGCGAAATCTCCTTTGCTGTCGATCTCCATCTGCAGGTCGCCGCTGCCGGTGGCCTGAATCAGATCACCAACCAGCGGGTCAAACACCAGCCTCACGGTTGCATCAGGGGTAACCCGGATGTTCATATCCATCCTCAGTGAATTCTCCCTTCGCTTCCTTGCCGGAACTGGCACATCATCATCTTCACCGGCACTTTTGTTTACAAATGTGATGAAGCTGCTTTTTGTTACCTCCGTTGAGGAAGTAACGGGTATCTCCAGCAGGGTGTTCCTTTCGGTGGTGGCCTGTATCTTGATGAGCAGGCTGTTGTCAGGGCCTGTGATCGACACATTTCCGGATGCTACTGCCTTGCCAAAATAGTAAGGGTCCTGCTCACCATTGGTATTCATGAAGGTGAAATTCTGAGCCCTGATGCCCAGATTAAAGTTGAATTTGCTGAACCCCCTGTGGCTTATGGTGCCATTGAGTACCCCTTCATAGGGCTCCCGGGAGTTGCCGCGGTTGTTGTCGCTTAGCTGAATATTCTTGAAGATGATCGCATCCCTGGTAAACGTGATGGTGTCCGTGAAACTGTACCAGGTATTCAGGTAATCAATAAACATATTCCTTACTGTTGCTTTCAGCTTGCCTGTCACTTCCGGCGACCGGAATGTGCCCCCAAGATGAAGCTTTCCCATCCCGAAACCACGAATATCGGTGGATATACTGGAGAGGATAGAGCTCAGCAGGTTCAGCCTGAAGTTGTCGAAATCCACGGTAAGGTCGAAATTGTCCCGGTCGCGTGCCAGGGGGAACAGATACCCCGAAATCTCGGCGGTCCGTTTTACTCCCGCATTTCCCTGGTACAGAAAATTCCCGGCAAGCTTCATTCCCTGCAACCGATCGTCCCACATGCTCATCAGGTTGAAATCCCCAAGCCGGTCACCGTTCATCGCAAAATCAGCAATGGTAAGGTCTGACAGGATCCTGATCTCATCAAAAATGTTCTTGAGGTTCACCTTGCCCGAGATGGCACCATCAAGGTCAACCCCTGCCGGCACCGTCAGAAAATCAATCCAGGAGAGGTCAATCTTCTCGAAGGTGGCGGTGATGGAATGGTCCGATAGCTCTGCCGATTCACCATCTATCGTGATTTTCTGGCTGTTGCTGTAAAACTCGAAGTTTTGGATATCCAGGCTCTTGTTTCTGAGGGATACAGTACTTCCGTTGCGGATTTGCCAGAGGGTATCGCTGAGGGAAATATACCCTTCAGTAAGTATAACTTTCAGATCAGAGAAGTCGTGCAACTGGATTTCGCTGCGGATGACCCCTTCAGGTTCGGGTGCATCGGGTTGAAACTTGCATGTTATCAGGCTGTTGGTATTATTGTCAAGGGTTGTGCTTTCCCATGAAGGGGCAAAGATATTCAGGGTGTCACTCAAACCGGCCATCTGTGCACCGGTTTCAGTTACAAGCCCTTTGCCGTTGTTGTACAGGTTCAGATACCAGTTCTCAAGACTGCGGCTACCCATCTTTACCGTGGCAGCGTTCACATTCAGTCTGAGTTTCCGTTGCTCCTGCTGGTAACTCCCCCTGAGGTCAATAAGGGAGGCATCAATCCGGGTCCCTGTAAAAAGCTGCGTCAGGTTTCCGGTTTGTTTCAGCTTGATATCAAGAAAGATATCGTTCCTATCGCCGTTCATGGCTGTTTCAGCTCCGGCACGAAACAGTTTTTTGGTCAGGTCAGGAAGATATGGCTGCAGAAATTGTCTGATGGCTTCAGGGAGGGCTGCATACGTAAAATTGCCGTAAATGTCACCATCCAGGTAATCGGAACGGACCACAATCAGTTTTCGTTTGTTTTCCTGTGAGGCTACTGTATTTATTTTCAATGAGCTGAGCTGATAATTCCGGGCGGGTGTGTTGAACTCGGCAAATTCAACCTCGGCAAGTCCCGACAGGTTGTCGGGGTGATTGCCCTTCATGTCGATAGAGAGTTTTGCCGACAGCAGGCCCTTCAGTGAATCGTTTACAAAACCCAGGTTAAAGAGGTTTGCTTTCCGGATGTCGGCCACGAAGTTGTATTCCGGGATCCTGGCATTGAAGTCTATGTTTCCGTTGAAATTCAAAGCAATGTTCCGGTCCTCCATGTCAACGGATCCGATGAACCTTCGGTCGAGCACCTTACCGTCGATACCAATGTTCCTGTAGTCGTATCCGTTAAATGCCAATGCGTGTACCAGGCCATCCACCGTAAAATCCCAGGTCTTATCCGTAGCCGATCCGCTGATGTCAAGGTCAAAGCTTACTTTGCCAAGCCTGCTTTCGCGGAGGTATTTGCCTGCATCCACATCGTTTACTCCGAGGGAGCCATCGGCATAGTAAACCCCGCCGGTTTCCGACAACTGCATGTTGGCGGTGATATTTCCAAACTGACCTGTGAAGCCTGCCTGTGCGACAAAATCCCTGTAACGGCCATTGAATTTTCCTTCTACCGATACCGGACCCAGACCGGTGACCTCGGGCGGGAGGTTCAGATAATTGCGGTCAGCCCCCCGGGTGTAGCTCCATCGCGCCAGGTCCAGCGGATCCATAATCAGATGACGGATATCCAGGCTTATCATGGTGTTCTCAAAATCGGGCAGCCCTTCCATCGCGATTTCCCCGTCAAAACTGGTAGATCCGCTGCTGAACTGGAGCCCTCTGGTTGAGAAATCACCCAGTGAGCCCATGATGCTTCCTCTGAGATTGAGGATATTGTCGGTTTTATAAAAGGCGGGCACAAAATACCCCAGATCATGGGTGGATAAACGGCTGTTTCCGATCTGGCTTCTGATCATCACCTTGTCGATAAAATCATTAAAGTCACTGAAATCGAGATAATGGAAACTAAGGTCGAGGGCGAGTGCCGATTTCGGGGTTTCTATCGTCAGGTTTCTCAGGCGGATGGAAGTTTCACTGATTTCAGCCTGGGCTGCGAGATCCTGCAGGATAAACCCTTTCTGTTCTTTGAAACGCATGCGGTTGACCTTGAAGCTGGCATCGTTCCCCTGCAGCGAAATATTGGAAATATCCGTATAAATTTCGCTCAGATTCAGATGGTTAAAGTCAATTGAGGTGGAGGAATTTCTTTTAGATGAAAGGGCAGATACATACCTGCCGTTTTTCAGGGTTATACGGTCGACCCGTACTGTTGAAGCGGTTTCGCCCGGTGTTTTTTTCTTTTGCGGGCCACTGATTTTTTGCAGAAAAAGCGAAAGATTGTCCGTGGATTCTCCTGTGTACTTCGTGTGCCAGATGGCGGGCTTGGAAAGGGTAAGCTGATGAATCCTGATCACCCCTGAACGGAATCCATACGACCTTACTTTTATGCTGGACGATTCTGCGCTGAGCATCAGCTGTTTGTGGTGGTCGTGGATGGTAACCCCTGAGACCCTGATGTAATAAGGCAAAGCAAGCTGTACATGTCGGATTTTCACCTCCATCCCCGATTTCCTGCTGAGATTGCCTGCCAGCTTATCTTTTACCATCTGCTGAACAGAGGAGATCTGAATCAGCAAAACCAGCAATACCGGTATCAGCAACATGACACCGATGGTGATAAGCGCTATTTTTACAAACCTTCTGATGCGTAAAAAATTAAAATACAAAAATAGTTGAACGAAAATTTCAGGTAAATGTTAGGTCTTGCGGTGTGAAAATTCCGGTTCCAGTATACCCAGGACCCCGCCCGGGTGAATTTCAAGCAGCCTGACCTGTTTGATCTGATTTACCAGATCTGCATCATATGGATGTAAAACCCTGATATAGTTATCTGTAAAACCCTGAATCATCCCCTCATGCCTGTCCGATTCGAACAGCACCGGCCTTGTGGAGCCGATAAACGATTGGTTGAAGGCGATCTTTTTCTGATCAGCCATTTTTTGCAGCATTTTTCCCCGCTGTTTGATCTCTGCGGGAGGTACCTTGGGGGTTATGGTAATTGCCTGAGTGTTTTTCCTTTCACTGTAGGTAAACACATGCAGCCAGGACAGGGGAAGCCCTTCGATGAACCGGAGGGAGTTTTCGAACATCGTTTCTGATTCGCCCGGGAAACCGGCAATCACATCCACGGCGATAAAGGCATCAGGGAGCAGCTCCCGGATTTTTTCAACACGATCTCCGAACAGGTGGGTAGTGTATTTACGCTTCATAGCCCTCAGGACCTCATCATCCCCCGACTGCAACGGAAGGTGGAAATGGGGCATCAGGCACGGGGAATCCGCCACAAGCCGGATGATTTCATCAGACAGTAGTTCCGGTTCAACCGAGCCCAGCCGGATCCGGAGCCATGGTTTGATGGAGACAATCTCCTGCAGCAGCGATGTGAGGTTTTCACCATGCGGCCTGCCAAAGTCGCCCACATTTACCCCGGTCAGGACAATCTCCTGTACCCCCTTGGTTTCCAAATCTTTCACGAGCTGAACGATCTCGGATACCTTGCCGCTCCGGCTTCTTCCCCGTGCTTTCGGTATCGTGCAGTAGGTGCAGCCATAATTGCAGCCGTCCTGGATTTTAAGAAAGGTACGGGTTCGGTCAATCAACGAGAATCCGGGTGTGAAAACCCTGGTCTTAAGGATATTGGTGTGATCAATCCAGGCCTTGTCCGACTTGTGGTACTGTTCAATAATCTCCACCAGCTGGTATTTGTGTTCATTGCCCACCACAATATCCACCTCTTCCATTGAGGCCAGCACTTCAGGGCTGATTTGAGAGAAACAACCGGCAGCCACAATAATGGCATCCGGGTTGTTACGCCTGGCCTGCCGTATGGCCGACCGGCACTTCTTTTCGGCAATATCCGTAACTGCACAGGTGTTGATTACAAGCACATCAGCACCGGCATGCCGTTCGGATATGGTGTGGCCAGCCGCCCTGAACCGGTTGGCTATGGCCGAGGTTTCTGCAAAATTCAGTTTACAGCCCAGTGTATGGAATGAGATATTCAATCGCCCTTGGTTTTTCAGGGCAAAGTTAGGTATTTAGGCTGATCAACCGATGGAGTTTCCGGATTCGGTCGTACCATTAGTGAGCAATCATCACTTTCTGGAGATTGGTCCGGTTAGGGGTAATACAATGCAACAGGTATACCCCTTCGGGCAAATGGCCGGTTGGTATCTCCAGTTCCCGGGTCTGACCAGCAGGGACTGAAATAATCTGTTTCCCATGCAGATCCGATAAGATGATCGTTCCTCCCTGTGCATCCTCCGGATTAAGTCTGAGATGCAGGAAATCATCGGCAGGATTTGGATATAGCTGCAAATCCAATCCTTCAGCAGCAGGGAAATCATCTGTTCCAATCTGCACAGTGTAAGGGATGACTAGGAATTCACACAATCCGATCCCGAAAACATTATTATAGATTTGGAAATTCTCCTGGTAAAACTGGTTGATAGGGGTAGTGCCCGGAATAAATTTCTGGTTAGGGGTAAGAATTCTGCCAATTTTCATGGCATGTGTTTCATACCCGTCGTCATGAACATGGTAAATCAGGCTGTCGGGTCCCTGTTTCAATCCGCCTGCATAGGGATAGTTGAAAGACTTTACCTGGGTGGGCGTCAGGACAGAATCTGTAAGATCTACCTGGAACAGCGCATTGGTGGTGGCGGTAGTTCTGTACACAGAATAGTACAGGAATCTTCCGTTGGGAGAAAATTCACAGGTATAAATGGATGGAATTGAAGAGGTATATCCTGTATTGCAGGTCTTTACAGTATTTGGCAGAAATGCCCCATTGATATTATCGAACTGACAGGTGAAAACAGCCGGAGGGTACTGGGAGGCAAAACCTACATTGGTAATTCCGGCAGGTGTTCCGGCTCTGCTGTAGGTAATGTAGATGATCGGTGATGCGCCGGTATTCAGGGGAGCTTTTGCGGGGCCGAAATCGAAGTCTCCATGATAGGTAACGACGTTCTTATCAATCTTATACACCACATACTTGGTTGTGAGGCCCGTATAAGGGAAAAGACTGGTAACAAGCCAGAGAACATCCGGATTATTGTCGCACGGAATAATTTTCATCCCTTCGGTAACATCTGCTGTACCGTACGGACCGGGCAGTGTGAAGGTCTGGCTGAAGGTCTGATTTACATAATCGTAAATATGATACACGATATTTCCATTCACGAATGAGGAGAAAAAACTTCCGGTTCCGTTTGAAAAAATATAATACAGATTGTAACTGTTCTTCGCTTTAAGGTCTGATCTGGGCACGGGAGCAATGGCTACAGGTTGGACTGAGGAAACATTTGCGCCCAGGTCAATACTTGGAATTACAGCGTTCACATGGTCGAAGACCTGCTTCCCGTCCGTATAAAAAATTACATTCCCGGTAAATGGGTTCACCACAACTGCCCATTGCTCATTGCCATTGCTTGTGGAAATAGACGAAGGTTGCCCGTTTGGGAGGGTAAAAATGGGCCCGGACGGCACAGGCTGGTTGCCAAAATTAAGGGTAGCATTCGAAGACCCTGCATAGGGTCTGCCGAAAACCCAGATTCTGTCCTGGTACTGGGCAGAAATAAATCCCGGTATAATTACCAGAATACAAACCTGAAGAATGATCCATTGCCTGGTGGAGTACGAATGATTTCTTTTCATGGTATGTGCGTGTTTGATCCACGCAAATATATCGAATATTGAAATGAGTGTTATTTTTTTTTCAATTTTTTCGTACACCGGGATTAAAATGATCACAGGGATGTTTCCTATTTTTGCTTTCCTATTGCGATTTAAAGAACAGGGGATGCTGAACCGTTTTCATCTGCAACATAAACTGGCCTTTTTTACCTCCGGGAGATTCCTGCTGGCACTGGTGATTTTTTTGTCCTTGTCCGCCAGTATTCAATCGCTGGTTTCGGGTACGAAAACCTACCAAGAAGGGGGAAGGGAATACAACCGGTACAACAACTATACGATGTTTGAGAAATCCTTCCACCACCTGCAGGAGGGCAAGGATTTATATCTTTTGTATCCCGGGGAGTTCTGGGACCAATACAAATACACCCCCACCTTTACGGCCTTTTTTGGCCTGTTTGCCATTTTCCCCGATTGGTTGGGGCTCAGTTTGTGGAATCTTCTTAATGCCATGGCATTGTTCTTTGCGATCTGGCTGCTCCCTGTCCGGAGTCAGAGACAGAAAGGGCTGATGGTGCTGATTATTGTGATTGAACTGATGACAGCGATACAGAACGAGCAGTCGAACCCTTTGATGGCAGGATTGATGCTGCTTTCGTTCGGGATGCTGGAAAGGGGCCGCTGTTTTCCGGCAACCCTCTTCATTCTGTTTGCCGCCTTTATCAAACCCTTTGCCCTGGCAGGGATGGTAATCTTCCTGTTTTACCCCGGGAAATGGAAGATGGCTCTGTATTCCGCGCTTTCTTTTATTATTCTGATTTCCTTGCCGTTGCTGTTCATCAGCCTGAACCAATACGGATTCTTACTCACCAGCTACCTTCATGCGTTGCAGGAGGATCAGTCCGTACAACTGGGGATGTCGGTGGCAGGGTTGCTGCAGTCGTGGTTCAGGGCGGATATCCCCAAAAATCTGGTGCTGATGTCCGGGGTCATACTCTTCTTTCTGCCCTTTCTCCGCTACCGGCTGTACAATAGCTTTGATTTCAGGTATCTGACGCTGGCATCCATCCTGATCTGGGTAGTGATTTTCAATTACAGGGCTGAGTCACCCACCTACATCATTGCCATGACGGGTGTCGCCATGTGGTTTGTGCCGGCAGCGGGAAACCGGCTGAACGTAGTATTGTTTGTACTGGCTTTTATCCTTACTGTGCTCTCCCCAACCGACCTTTTCCCGGCAGTGCTGCGCAGGAGTTTCGTGGTCCCGTATGTGCTGAAAGCTCTTCCCTGTATATTGATTTGGTTTAGAATTTATTATGAATTGTTCAGGATGAAAGCGCTGACCCTGTGCCTGAACCCGTGAATGGTCAGGGCTGAGTTTTCATGTATCACATTTTAATTACCTTTGCACTCTTTTCCCGGAAATTGAAAAGGAATCAATTAAAATCATTATTTAGTTCAATATGAATAAACTGGCAGTAGTTGCTTTTGGTGGCAATGCGTTACTGAGAGGTGACCAGAAAGGGACCATCGACGAGCAGGAGCAGAATGTTTTTGATACATGTTCACGGGTTTATGAGTTGATAAAAAGGGGATATGACCTGGTAATCGGGCATGGAAACGGCCCTCAGGTTGGGAATGTGCTGCTGCAACACGAAGCCGGTTACAATGTTTTTGGCATCCCTAAAATGCCGATTGATGTATGTGTGGCCGAAACGCAGGGATCGATTGGTTATTTTATCGAACAGCAAATGAAAAATGTGTTGCTGAAGGATGGAATCGAAAAGGATATCCTGACCATCATCACAGAGGTATTTATCGACCGGAACGACCCGGCTTTCAGCAATCCTACCAAACCTGTGGGTCCCTTCTATTCCGAGGAGCAGGCCATGGAAATGAAGTCGCAGAATGGCTGGTCGTTCCAGAAAGACCCCCGCAACCGTGGATGGCGCAGGGTGGTACCTTCTCCTGCCCCGACGCATATTAATAATGTGAAGTCGATCGAACAGCTGGCCCGCAGTGGCGCCGTGGTTATTACAGTGGGCGGAGGCGGCATTCCGGTTTTCTGGGTAGAGGAAAATAAATTGCAGGGTATTGATGCCGTTATCGACAAAGACCTCGCTTCCGCCCTGCTTGCCAAGGAAATCAGGGCCGATGAGTTCTACATCCTCACTGATGTGCCGAATGTATGCCTCCATTTTAACACCCCTCAGGAGAAAAGGCTGAAAGTGATTACGGTGGATGAAGCAAAACAGTACCTCGCCGAAGGACATTTTACCGAAGGCAGCATGGCTCCGAAAGTGCGTGCAGCCATCTATTTTGTGGAGCATGGCGGAAAGGAAACCATCATTACCGAAGCCAGCCACCTCAGCAACCCCGATGCCGGAACGAGGATCGTCAGAAATTAGGAGTTAGAAGTTAGGAGTCAGGAGTTTAGTCCTGATATGGAACATGGAACTTGAAACAACAAACAACAAACAACAAACAACAAACATAAAGGAGGAACCATGGCATTCAATTTAAGAAACAGACATTTCCTGAAGCTTCTGGACTTTACCCCCAGAGAGATCGGATTTTTGCTGGAGCTGTCGAAGGACCTGAAAAAAGCAAAATATGCAGGTACTGAACAGCAACGTTTAAAAGGGAAGAACATCGCACTGTTGTTCGAGAAAGCATCAACCCGCACGCGGTGTGCATTTGAGGTGGCGGCACTGGATCAGGGCGCGCATGTTACCTACATCGGGCCCACAGGGTCGCAGATGGGTGCCAAGGAGTCGATGAAGGACACTGCAAGGGTGCTGGGACGTATGTACGATGGGATCGAATACCGCGGATACGGCCAGGCCATCGTGGAAGAGCTCGCCAAATACGCCGGGGTGCCGGTGTGGAACGGCCTTACCAACGAGTTTCATCCGACACAGATTCTGGCCGACTTCCTTACCATGATGGAACAATCCAACAAGCCTTTGAACAAGGTGAAGTTTGCCTATCTGGGAGATGCCCGCAACAACATGGGGAACTCGCTGATGGTGGGTGCTGCCAAAATGGGGATGGATTTCAGGGCAGCGGCTCCGGCCGCGGTGCAACCCGCTGAAGACCTGGTTGCCATTTGCCGCGAAATCGCCAAAGAAACAGGTGCAAAGATCACCCTTACCGAAAATGTTGCTGAAGCTGTTAAAGATGTGGATTTCATTTATACCGATGTATGGGTATCGATGGGAGAACCGGATGCCGTTTGGGAAAAGAGGATTAATATGCTCAAACCCTATCAGGTAAATAAAAAGGTAATGGACCTTACGGGTAATCCCGCCTGTAAATTCCTGCATTGCCTCCCGGCTTTCCACAACCGCGAAACCAAGGTGGGCGAGGAGATCTACCAGAAGTACGGCCTGAATGGAATGGAAGTGACCGAAGAGGTGTTTGAATCTCCTGCTTCAGTGGTGTGGGACCAGGCCGAAAACCGCCTGCATACCATAAAAGCTGTGATGGTGGCCACACTGGGAAGCTGATTCCTGGTGCCGATCATTCCATCCGCAGTATAAACCTCAGTATTTAAGGATTTTAAAGCCCTGAAGGGTCGCTGGCCCCTGTGAAAAGGTCAGCGACCCTATATATGTCAGAAGCCAGGTATTAACTTTCAGAAAATCTGCCTTTACTTTCAGGAAAATGAGACTTTCTTTGGAAAAAAGAGGTACCAGATTCCTGCGAGGGAGGTTGCTGCCGTAATCAGGTAAAACATCAAACCCAGTGCAATAGAGGTGTCGCGCAAAACCGGTTCCATCTGCATGAAGGTTGTGGCAAGGGCAAAGGTGAATTCTCTTGCCCCTGCTCCGCCGAAGGTGAAGGGTAAAACGGCCATTACCGATGATACCATAAACAGCGCGAGTAACACCAGCGGATCAGCACGGTATCCCAGTGCCACCAGAATGCACCAGGCACACCCCAGCTGAAGCAGTTGCACAACAAAGGATTGTACCATGGTGCTTCCATAACTCCTTAAGAAGATCGGAAAGAACCGCTTGATAACCAGATGAAATGCCAGGATTATCAGACCAACGGCCAGGATCATCAGCCATACATATAATCCGGGAAAGGGCATGAATATCAGCAGGATAGCAGTGATAACGATAAGGGCAACCAGCCCTGTGACCCGGTCGAGCAGGGTCGCCTGAAAGATGTATTTCAGTTTTACTTCACTGTTGCGGTTCAGAAGGATGATTTTGTAGGCATCGCCACCGATTCCTCCCGGAAGGAAAAGATTGTAGAACATCCCGAGCAGGTAAAGCCGCAGATTGAGCTTAGCGGGCAAAACCAGTCCGGTGGCCGAAAAAAATCGGTTTAGCCTGAAGGCAGATACCACCTTTGAGGCGACAAAAAGCAGCCATGCCAGGCCCAGCCACCACCCCTCCGAACGGAGGATGATCCGGGTAATGGCGGTAAGCTCTATCCGGCTGAACACATACCACAGCATTCCCGCCGAGACAAGCAGTTTAAGCAGGAAAACAAGTACCTTCTTAATCCTGGTCTTTTCCACGGCTGATATTCCTGATCTTGTAAGGCTTCTTGTTTTGCGATTCATAATAGGTGCGCATCAGCATCTCGGCAATGATGCCAATGGTAATAAACTGAATGCCAAGTATAAGCAAGATTACCCCCAGTATCATCACCGGTTTCCCCCAGATATCTGCCCCCATTAGCTTGATGATGAACAGGTACAACTCAATGGCTGCACCTCCGGCAAACAGCAGGAGCCCGATGAGCCCGAACAGGTGCATCGGCCGGTTCATGTATTTTCTGAAGAAGAGGAGCAACAGCAGGTCGCTGATGACCTTGAAGCTGCGGTTCAATCCGTATTTCGATTTCCCGTGGATCCTGGCGTGGTGTTGTACTTCCATCTGGCTGATGGAGGCCCCTTCTAGGCTTGCGAGGACAGGGATAAAGCGGTGGAGTTCACCGTAAATGGAGAGGTTCTGTGCCAGTTCTGACCGGAAGATTTTCAGGGTGCATCCATAGTCGCGGATCCTGATGCCGGTGGACCGGCGGATGATGGCGTTAGCCATCAGGCTGGGGAGCCTGCGCAGGAAAAATCCGTCTTTCCGGTTTTTTCTGATACCGGCTACCAGATCATGGTTCCCCTGCTGAATTTTTTCCAGCATCGGGAGGATGTCTGCAGGGTCGTTCTGGAGGTCGGCATCCATGGTAACGATGAATGCTCCCCTGGCATATTCAATGCCGGCCGACAGCGCTGCACTCTGACCGAAGTTCCGCTTGAACTCAATGATCTGAAGCCTGGAATCAGCAATCTCCCTGACCTCGGCCAGGGTGTTATCCGTAGATCCATCATCCACAAATACCACCTCGAAATCTGTGTCATTCAGCAAATTGAGAATCTGCCTGATGAGGAGTGCAGCATTGGTTTCTTCGTTATAGGCGATAATTACAATGGAAAGCAGAGGTTTCATGGCGGAGACGGTTTAAACATGATGAGATATGCAGTTTCCTGCTGATGCCGTATCAGGGTGGTCTTTATGATATCGGGTTTTTCGGCAGAGGTCTTCAGGAGGCTGTTGTACCTTTGCTGATCAGCCAGATAATAAACCCCAGATTCGAAAGAGGCTTTCTCCCGGCGGATGATCTCACCTTTGGCACGGGTAAGGTACACCAGGGTAACATGATCGATCCAGCTTGATCCCACCACCCGTACCGGGCGATTCCCTGTA
>ERZ795055.860-NODE-860-length-25996-cov-4.995760_pt1 | contig 25996 bp, 30 predicted proteins | sample MGYA00375139_ERZ795055 | MGnify/ENA primary metagenome ERZ795055 (study PRJEB30184, sample SAMN05720283) | anaerobic digester metagenome | isolation source: active sludge of municipal wastewater-treating anaerobic digesters | place: USA | collected 2015-01-23 ... | reverse complement strand
CGCGGGAGGCCGCTTTTGAACTTCGCCGGCTGTTAGGTATTCCGCTGGCGCGTATTTATGAAGTGATCACGTTTTATAATTATTTCAAGCTCGATCCGCCGGGAAAGCATTTGATCTCGGTCTGTATGGGTACGGCGTGCTATTTGAAAGGGGCGCCTGGCTTATTATCGGAGTTGAAAAATTTATTGAATGTTGAAGAGGGGCAGACAACTCCGGACGGTCTTTTTCATCTTCAGATCGTGCGTTGTTTAGGGTGCTGCGGCCTGGCTCCGGTCATGACGGTCGATGGGAAGATCTATGGTAAGGTCAAGAAGGAAAACGTGATCAATATTTTATCTGAATATTCAAAAGAAAAAATGGAAGTTGTTCAATAAAGGGGGAATCGATGGTGAAGTTGAGCATGGCCCAGTTGGACAGTTTTAAACGGAAAAAAGAGGATGGGGTCGTCGTCAGGGTCGGCATGAGCTCTTGCGGGGTTGCCGCCGGTTCAAAAGACACCTTTCAAAAGATCCAGTCCGAACTTAAAGCCAATGGAATTGACGCGGAGTTGATGAAGTGCGGATGTTTGGGAATGTGCTATGCCGAACCCTTGGTCGAGATTGAACGGCACGGGGTTTTGGAAGGAACTTATGGTAATGTTGACGCGAAGGCGGCCGCAGAGATCATTCAGCATCATCTTGTGAAGGGAAATCCGCAGGCTGCGGAGATCTCGAAATACCGCATCGTGACGTCTGAAAAGCAGATCAGGATCGTTCTGCGTAATTGCGGGGTGATCGACCCTGAGAATATCGAGGATTATTTGGCGCAGGACGGCTATCAGGGATTAAAGAAGGTCTTGACCAAAGGGGCCCCGGACAAGGTCCTGGAGGAGCTTAAACTGAGCGGTTTGCGAGGGCGCGGCGGCGGCGGATTTCCGACGTGGATGAAGTGGAGTTTCGCGCGGGGAGTGCAGGCAGACCAAAAATTCATCATTTGCAATGGCGATGAAGGAGACCCGGGTGCGTATATGGACAGAAGCGTCCTGGAAGGGGATCCTCACTCGGTCCTGGAGGGAATGATCATAGCCGGTTTCACGGTGGGCGCCAGCCGTGGTTTCTTTTATATTCGGGCGGAATATCCTTTGGCTATTGAGCGAATCCAGAAAGCGATCGACCAGGCGCATGAGTATGGCCTTTTGGGTGAGCATATCTTGGGAACGAAATTCTCCTTTGACCTGGAGGTTCGATTGGGGGCCGGCGCTTTTGTCTGCGGTGAAGAGACGGCGCTGATCGCTTCGATCGAAGGCAAACGGGGATGCCCAACGCCGCGTCCGCCATATCCTTCGGTGAAGGGGCTGTGGGGAAAACCGACGGTTATCAATAATGTGGAAACATTGGCCAATGTTCCGGTCATCCTTAACAAAGGCGGCGAGTGGTTCTCCCAGATCGGGACCAAGGATTCGAAGGGGACCAAGGTCTTTGCCTTAACAGGAAAAGTGAAGAATACCGGACTTGTCGAGGTCCCTATGGGGATCACATTGCGAGAGATCGTTTTTGATATTGGCGGCGGAACTGCCAACGGCAAAAAGATCAAGGCGATCCAGACCGGAGGGCCTTCCGGAGGAGTCATTCCTGAGCAGTTTTTTGACACGCCGGTTGACTATGAGAACCTTCAGAAACTGGGTTCGATCATGGGCTCCGGCGGCATGATCGTTATGGATGAGGATGACTGCATGATCGATATCGCGAAATTTTATCTGGGATTTTGTGTTGATGAGTCATGCGGAAAATGCGCGCCTTGCCGTATCGGCGGCACGCAATTGCTGGGTTATTTGAAGGACATCTCGGAAGGCAAGGCTTCCGAGGATGATCTGGCAAAGATGCGCAGGATCTCTGTGGCAATGCAGAAGGCCTCGTTGTGCGGCCTGGGGCAGACGGCCTCCAATCCTGTTCTTTCGACATTGCAGTATTTTGAAGAGGAGTACCGGACGCATATTAAGGACAAGCGTTGTCCGGCAGGAAAGTGCAGCCAGCTTTTCAACTACAGCATCATTCAGGAGAAATGCCGTCGCTGCACCCTTTGCCAGCGCAACTGTCCTGTGGGGGCGATCCCCGGGGACCGGGAGCAGGGATTTTGGATCGTACCGGAAAAATGTATCCGCTGCGGGCAGTGTTTTGAAGTTTGTAAATTTGGAGCGATCAAACGATAGATCTTAAGAAGGAGTTTTATTCATGGGAAAAGCAATTATCAATGATATCCCGGTCGAATTTGAAGACGGGATGACGATTTTAGACGCGGCGAAGCGCGTCCAGGTCAATATCCCGACCTTATGCAAACATCCGGATGTGGCGGCCAGCGGCGCCTGCGGGATCTGTATCGTAAAGGTCAAAGGGACCCGAAAGATGATCCGGTCCTGCTGCACTCCGATCGAGGAGGGGATGAATATCATCACCCACGATACGGAGCTTGTGGCGACCCGCAGGACGGTTTTAGAGCTGATCCTTTCCAATCATCCCAATGATTGTTTGAAGTGCGGCCGCAACAACAACTGCGAATTGCAGAACATGGTCGCTGATTTCGGGATCCGTGAGGAGAATTTCAAAAAGGTCGTCCGGGAACTTCCGATCGACCGTTCGACCAAGACGATCATCTTGGAGCCCAGCAAGTGCATCAAGTGCGGGCGTTGCGTCACTGTCTGTCAGGAAACACAGAATGTCTGGGCGCTTTCGTTCTTGGAACGCGGTGTTGAGACCCGTATTTCAGCCGCCGGGGACATCAAGCTTGGGGAATCGCCCTGTGTGCGCTGCGGCCAGTGTTCTGCTCATTGCCCGACGGGGGCGATCTTTGAACATGATGATACGATCAAGGTCTGGGAAGTTCTGCAGGACCCGGACAAGCATTGCGTCGTTCAGATCGCGCCTTCGGTGCGCGTCGCGGTCGGCGAGGGCTTCGGAATGAAGCCGGGCACGAACTTGACGAAAAAACTTTACGCGTTATTAAGACGGCTTGGTTTTAAGGCGGTCTTTGACACGAATTTTTCGGCGGACGTGACGATCATGGAAGAGGCTACTGAATTTGTTCAGCGTTTTGTGTATAAAAAAGGACCGCTGCCTTTGATCACGACCTGCTGTCCGTCATGGGTGGATTTTATGGAGAAGTTCCATACGGACATGATCGAGCATTTTTCTTCCGCCAAATCGCCTCAGGAGATCATGGGGGCCTTGGCCAAGACGTATTATCCTGAGACCCGTAAGATCGATCCGTCCAAGGTCGTGGTGGTTTCGATCATGCCTTGCACGGCCAAGAAGTATGAGATCAGCCGAAGCCAAGACATGTTCGCCTCAGGCTATCAGGACACGGACCTTGTCTTGACGACCCGTGAACTGATCCGCATGATCAAACAGGCGGGGATCGATTTTGAGAACCTTCCCGATGAGGATCCTGACCATTTGATGGGTGATTATTCCGGCGCGGGGACGATCTTCGGGACGACCGGAGGCGTTATGGAGGCGGCGCTGCGCACGGCCTATCATTTCATCACAAAAGAGAACCTGAAGGATGTGGAATTTATGGATGTGCGCGGGCTCGAAGGCGTTAAAGAGACGTCGGTCACGATCCAGGGCTCAAAGGTAAATATCGCTGTTGCGCATGGTTTAAGTAATGTAGAATATGTCCTGAACAAGGTCCGCCAGGCCAAGGAAAACAATGAGCCATTGCCGTATCATTTTATCGAGGTCATGGCCTGTCCGGGCGGATGCATCGGCGGCGGCGGACAACCGTATGGTGTCAGCAATGAAGTGCGCGCGGCGCGTGCACAGGGCCTTTATGAGGATGATGAAGCCAGCGTGACCCGTTGCAGTCACGACAACCCCTTCGTAAAGAAGCTTTATGCTGAATACCTTGGGGCTCCGTTAAGTGAGAAGGCTCATCATTTGCTGCACACGAAATACAAACCGCGGCCCGAATATAAGCGTTAAACAGTTTTACGGGGGTCCGGTGGTGTTATGTTTTCAGAAGATCGGAGATGGTTTTGCCGATCAAGGTGAGGAGCGATGTCTACTTCAGAAGTAAAGCAACCCACATGGCTTGAAAAGCGCGTCCGTCAGGATGAGATCGACAAATATCTTGTGGACGGAAAGGATTTCATCCCGCAGGAGGAGATCCCGCTTTTGCTGGAGCGTCACAAAAACCCGGACGCGAAACAGGTCCGGGATCTTTTGGATAAATCTTTGGCTATCCAGAGCTTGACCCCGGAGGAGACCGCGGTTCTTTTGAATGTCGAGGACCCGCAGCTTCTGGCAGAAATGAAATCGGCCTCCCTGAAAGTGAAATTGAAAGTTTACGATAACCGCATCGTGACCTTCGCGCCGTTGTATCTGGGAAGTTATTGTGTCAACAATTGCAGCTACTGCGGATTTAAAACTGACAACATCAACGCGGAACGTAAAGTTCTCACGCCTTCGGAGATCGTGAAAGAGGTCGAAGCGCTTACCGGTAAGATCGGCCATAAACGGCTGATCGTTGTCTATGGCGAGCACCCCCGAAACGATGTTGATTATATTGTTTCGAGCATCAAGACGATCTACAGTGTCAAGGCGAAGGTCAAGGGCCATGAATCCTGCATTCGCCGGGTCAATGTGAACGCTCCGCCGTTCTCAATTGAGGATCTGAAGAAGATCCATGACGCGGGGATCGGGACGTATCAGGTTTTTCAGGAGACCTACCACTTGCCGACGTACCGAAAGGTCCATCCGGCCAATACGATCAAGGGGAATTATCGCTGGAGATTGTATTCCATGCACCGCGCGCTGGAAGCTGGCATTGATGATGTGGGGATCGGCGCGCTCTTCGGGCTGGCTGACTGGCGTTTTGACGTGATGGGCCTGGTTTACCATTCTCTCGAATTGGAAGAGCGTTTCGGGATCGGTCCGCACACGATCTCCTTCCCGAGGCTGGAACCGGCACTTAACGCCAACATGGATCAGTTCAGCAAAACCCGTGTTTCGGATGAGGATTTTAAAAAATTGATCCTGGTCCTGCGCCTGGCGGTTCCACACGCCGGGATGATCATCACCGCGCGCGAAAGCGCGCAGATCCGCAAAGAGGCGATCGAAATGGGCATCACCCAAACGGATGCCTCTTCCAACATCGGCCTGGGCGGTTATCAAAAAGAGAAATCTGCGCAGGACGAAAAGAACCAGCAGTTTATCCTGGGAGATACCAGAAGCCTCGAGGACGTGATCGCTGAGTTTGCCCGCATGGGCTATATTACGTCCTTTTGCACGGCTGGTTACCGCTGCGGTCGCACGGGGGAGTGCATCATGGAACTTCTGCGCAACGGCCAGGAAGGAAAATTCTGCAAGCTCAACGCTGTCCTGACATTTAAGGAATGGGTGGATGATTTTGCCAGTGAAGAAACGCGCAAACTTAGCCTCCCCATCATCGAGCGTGAGATCGCTCAGATCCGCCAGACCAATCCGCAAATATTCGACCTCTTCATGGAATACTACCGCCGCATCGAAGCCGGTGAGCGGGACCTGTATCTTTGAGCTCCGGCATCATTTTTTATCTAAAAGGCTAAAACTTCAAATGATTGGTGTATAATAGAGCTGTTTCCTGTTTTACAACATCTGACGGATGACCCATGATCAAATACAAACCATTCAAATTCTCAGAACGCGCGCGAAGTTTTAGATTCGCCTTTCGCGGTATCTGGACCATGCTTAAGTCCCAGCACAACGCCTGGATCTATACGTGCGTCACTGCCTGGGTCATTGCCGCGGGGTTGTTCTTCCGCCTGACGCCTTCCGAGTGGTGCTGGCTGATCCTGGCGATCATGGCGGTCTGGACTTCCGAAGCCTTGAACACCGCTTTTGAATTTTTGGCGGACGTGGCCTCACCGGAGTTTCACCCGTTAGTTGAACATTCCAAGGACGTCGCGGCCGGAGGCGTGTTGATCTCGGCCATTGGTTCTGCGATCATCGGTATTGTGATCCTGGGACCGCATTTCGTCAGACTCTTTCAGTAGTAAACCCCTTTAAAATAATTTATGAAAGAATTCAGACCCTTTGTGCGACTATTTAATAGTTCCTAAGCATGAAGGATTTTTTGCGCCTTTTTTAGCTTAAAAAGAACTGCGTTTCAACAACTCATCAGCGAACGGGAGGGGGCGGGTGGATGTGATAACGGAAATTGAACAGGCAAACGCCATCGAAAAGTATCTTCAAAAACATTTTAGTGATCTTGAACGTTGTTCCCCATACAATGAAAATATCCTACAGGAATTTTTAAAGCTCGGGCCTTTTCATTCGTTCATTCCGCGCCCTTTGGGCGGTTGCGGTGAAAATAGTGCATCCTACCTGAAAACGCTCGAAACGGTATCATATTATTCCCTTCCCTTGGGTCTGACGATGGGGATCACGGGGTCGTTGTTCATCATGCCGATCGTCAAACACGCGCCGTCTGATCTGAGGAACAGGATTATTTCAGAATTCCTTCACGGAACGCCGCTGGGCGGCATCATGATCACGGAGCCGACGGGAGGAACAGATATTTTCGGCCTTCAAACAAGCCTTTCCGCTACTCAAGGAGGGATGCTCCTTAACGGCGCCAAATGCTGGGGCGGTTTGACCGGTAAAGCCCAGCACTGGCTTGTGGCCGCGCGGAAAATGCAGGACGGTAAGCTGACCCGTTCTTTGAATCTGGTCTATGTGCCGCTTTCATCCCCGGGCATTAAGGTGCATACTTATTTTGACGCGCTTGGTCTTCAGCCGATCCCTTACGGTGAGACGCGGTATTCCAATGTCGTGGTCCCTGAGGAACACAATCTGACGCCCGGAGGGAAGGGCGCGTTGCGGGTCTTGTATGACACGCTGTTTCGCAGCCGTATGAACATCCCTGCGATCGTTTCCGGCCTGTGCAAACGGCTCTCCGAAGAAAGCGCGGCGTGGGCTTCACGGCGGACGGTATTTGGACAGTCTATTGACCATTATGACCAGGTGCAGTTCCGGTTGTCGGCGCTTCGGGGTTTCGCGCAGATCAATCATTGCATCCGGCGTTTTGTGGGAACCTGGATGGACGGGCATGACGATGTGTCCGGTGATTATGTGCTGGTCAATTCGGTCAAGTTCGTTTCTTCTACCACCATGGCGATCGCGGCGGACTCGGCCATTCATCTGTTCGCAGCTTCTGCTTATAAACGCAATCATCTGGTCGGGCGGGCTTATGTGGATTGCCGGCCGTTTCAGATCTTTGAAGGCAGCAATGATGTTTTGGATGATAACACGTTTTCTGTGCTGGTCGGCCGCTATGGTCGAGTGACACCTGAGGCCATCAGCCAGGAGCTGGAGAAATTCAGGTTGCACATGCCCTCTGATCTTCCTAAGGGGGTGCTTGATGCGCTGGATGTAAGGGAAGAGGGCTCTCAGCGGCAGAGGGTGCAGTATGGAAGGATCATCGAGTGGATCGTTGTGCGAAGTCTTGTTGAATACATCGGTGCAGATCAGAAGGTGCCGGTGGAGGACGCCCGGCGCGTCACGAACCGTTATATCGCCTCCTGCACTGCCGAGCTTGCTTATTTGTAAAATCATTCCGCAAAAAAGGCGCGGTGAAATAGTTCACCGCGCCTTTTTCTTTTTTGGGTAAACTACGCCGGAAAATTAAAACTGATATCCGCGTCTTTTCGGTCTTCGGCGGACACCTGGAATAATTCTCTGGGTTTCATGTTGAGCATGTTGGCGACCATGACATCCGGGATCTGCGCGATGCGGATATTGTAGGCGTTGACGGATTCGTTGAACATTTCACGCCGGTCCGCGATCTGGCTTTCGAGATGGCTGACGCGGTTCTGAAGCTGCGTGAAGTTGCTGTTGGCCTTCAGGTCCGGGTAATTTTCAGCTACGGCGAAAAGGTTCTTTAACAGGCCGCTGAGTTCGCCTTCGGCTTTTGAAGAGTCGGCGACAGATGAGGCGTTGATACAGGCCGTGCGCGCCAAGGTGATCTTTTCAAGCGTTTCGCGTTCGTATTTCATGTAGCCTTCGCAGACTTTGATGAGCTTGGGGATCTCATCGTGACGTTGTTTTAGAAGAACGTCGATATTGGCCCAGGATTTATCGATGTTCCTGGACAGGACGATCAGGCCGTTGTAGACCGTCATAAAATACATGATGCTTCCCACGATCAAAAGCAGGAGGACCGCAGTCAGAATGATTCCCATAAAGGTTTCCTTTCGTTTTTAAAGAAGATTGAACCTGAGAACTAAAATGATCAACCCTATTATAACAGAGGCCGCTCCTCCGTAGATCGCCAGCCCGCATTGCCAGCCCAGTTTGGATAAAAGCTCTTTTTGGTCCTTGTCCGAAATGATGAAGATCCGGCTGTTGGGGTTGAAGGCGATCACCACATCCGTATGTTCCTCATGCGTGAAGGCGGTCTTGGAGAGGTCTTCTAAAAGCTGTTGTTCTATGCTTTGTGCCGCGAAGTTCCATTCTTCCTGGCTGATCTCGCCGTCTTTGTTCATGTCGAATTGGGCCATCAGCGCGCGGTCCTGTTTGGCCTTTTCAAGGCGCTCGGCCAGTTTGGTCCGGTGGTCCTGTAAAAATGTCTGGTTTTTCTGGGCGAAACCCAGAACGTAGACTCTTTCTTGGGGTTTGATGTGCCATTCCGTGAAACGCAGGCGCCGCTGAAAGCCAAAAAGGCCGCGCGATTTTAGGCCGGAGCGGGTCAGGAAATTTTCGATTTGAGAACTCATGCTTTCAGTCCGCAATTTTTGGTCGATGATCATTTCGGCTTTCGCTGGAGAGACCAGGACCCGACCTGTGTCGTCTTTGAGATAAAAGGGAGAGGCCGCACTGTCTCCTTTAGCGATGGTGTCCCAGTGGGAGTTCTTTCCGTTGGAGTGATATTCTTCGATCTTGTATTTGTAGTAAACGCAAGGAGAGTTGCTGAAGGGCGCGCTCAGGGCCTGATGGCAGTGTTCAGTCTGGCCGGCGAGCTCGACCTCTCCCATGGCCATGCCCCGGACCGTTGAAGTGGGGATATTCTCGATCATGCGCTTGCGCTTCAGTCGGCTGAACCCTGTGAAAAATCCCACAAATCCGCCAATGAGCATAAAAAGCCCCAGGACGGCAGGGTCATCCGAATCCGATGAATAATTGCTGTAGAGTAGGAGCATAGTTTTATTTTGAAATTCAAGTTATTATAAAAACCTTTTTAGTGAAATAAAAGTATTTTGATGATTTTATTTGTGTCTGGGTCTGTTTTTTTCCGGACATTATTTGACACCGTATTTTAAGTTTGGTATTCTATTTTATCTTATTATTCATATTAAAGGAGCATTTATGTCATCGGAGAAATCGGTTGATCAATCGTGGAAAGAAACCGCCAATCAGGAAAAACAGAAAACCGATCAAGCCTATCAGGAACACAATACAGACTATTCAGAATTTAATTTTATGACCTATATCACAAGCCTTTCGATGCAGGCGCTGATTTTTTTGGGAGTAATCGGAAACCCCATGAACGATAACCAGGTCGAGGTGAATTTGGACCAGGCCCGGCTTTTGATCGACACGTTGGCGATCCTGAAGGAAAAAACGAAGGGCAATCTCAATAAGGAAGAAGAAGGGCTTCTCAACGCTTCGGTCTATGAACTTCAATTAAAATACGTGGAATTGGCCGGCGCGACGAAGGAAGAAGGAAAGATCATTCATGGATCGTGAACTTCTTGAGATCCTGGCCTGTCCGGCTTGTCACGGCGCCATTGCCGAACAGGAAAAGTTTTTGCTTTGCAAGGGCTGTGGCCTTCGTTATCGCATAGAAGATGGAATAGCGGTCTTGCTGATTGAAGAGGCTCAAGCCGCGCAAAAAGGAGCATAAATCATGTCGAAAGTCTTGGTCATCCATGGCCCGAATTTGAACCTTTTGGGGCAGCGTGAGAAGGATATTTACGGGGACACAACCCTTGAGGATATTAACGCGTGCTTGAATGAAGTCGCGACAGACGCAGATCTTGAGATTGAAACGTTTCAGTCCAATCATGAAGGGGATATTGTGGATAAGATCGGCCAGGCCAAAAAGGAAGGATTTGCCGCGATCCTTATTAATCCCGCCGCCTACACGCACACAAGCGTTGCCATCCGTGACGCGGTCGCAGCGGTTGAGCTGCCGACCGTGGAGGTCCATTTGTCTAATATTCACGCGCGGGAAGAGTTCCGACATAAATCCTTGATCGCTCCGGTCGCTTATGGACAGATCAGCGGGTTTGGAGTGGATAGTTATGTTCTGGGGCTTGAGGCGATCATCGGGCTGATCGCTTAAGCGGCATTGCATTTTATCGTCTACTCGAGCATTCTCAAAAAAGAGGCTTTCTTAGCGCTCACGTCATGGCACATATCCGTATCCAAAAACTCCGTAAACAGCTCGTTTCACAAAAAATCGATGCCTATCTGTCGGTGCGGGATGAGGATATCCGCTATTTGACCGGATTTCCGGCGCATGAATCCTGGCTCTTGGTGGGCTTAGAAAAGGCAGCCTTTTTTACGGATCCCCGTTACAGTCAGGAGGCGCGACAGCATTTGAAAGGGGTCGCAGTCCGGGAATGCCGCGGGTCTTTACGTGAAGAACTGGCGCGTTATATGACCCGGCGCTCTCTGAAAACGATAGGGTTTGATGAGCGGCATTTCAGTGTTTTTTCTTTGAAACAGCTTAAAAGCACTCTGCCGGCAGGAACACGGCTGAAAGCCGTTAATGACGCGGTCCTGAGGCTCAGGCTTATTAAAGACCGGGAAGAGATTTCCGGGATCAAGGAATCGCTGGCTTTTAATATGAAAGCTTATCAGTATCTTAAAACGATGATACATCCCGGAATGAGGGAGAGGGATGTGTTTGCCAGGCTTTTGGAATTTATTTCCAAGAATCACATCAGGTTTGCCTTTGATCCGATCATTGCTTCAGGCCCGAATTCAGCCTTTCCGCACGCCCGTATTACTGACCGCCGTATTGAGCGTAAAGACCTTTTATTAATTGATATGGGGATGGAGAAGAATGGATATAAGTCTGACTTGACACGTATTTTCCTTTTCGCTAGAATATCCCCCTCTGTTGAAAAGGTTTACAAGGCGGTTGCCGAAGCCCAGCAAGCGGCGTTGGGGATGATACGGGATGGGATCGCGGTTGCGCAGGTGGATCAGGCCGCTCGAAAGTCTTTGAAAAAAAAGGGTTTAGATAAACAATTTATCCATTCATTGGGGCATGGCTTGGGGCTTGATATTCATGAGCCTCCGAGACTTTCCGTGAAGAGCTCTGAAGTGCTTAAATCCGGCATGGTCGTTACGGTCGAACCCGGGGTGTATCTGAAGGGCCGTTTCGGCATCCGCATTGAAGATATGGTGTTGGTGAAGGACCAGGGATGTGAGGTTTTGAGTCAGTCGTTGATTTCATCACATCCTTTTTTGTTGAAATGAACTTGTTTTAGGAGAGGGGTAAATGACGATCACGATCAATCAACTTTCAAATGGCCAGGGGCTGATCATTGACGGGGAGATCTATCTCGTTGTTGAGTATCAGCACGTTAAACCGGGCAAGGGCAGTGCGTTTGCCCGCGTCAGACTTCGGAATGTGAAAACGGACGCTGTTTTAGAGCGCACCTACAGGACCGCGGATAAGCTGGAAGATATTCTTCTGGAAGAGCACCGGATGCAGTTTCAATACCGCTCGGGAGACATGTTCCATTTTATGAATCTGGATAATTTTGAACAGATCGAGATCCCGGAATCGACAGTCGGCGATGCGGCGAAATTCTTGCTGGAGAACCTTGAGATCATCGGGCTTGTTTACGAGAATAAAACATTGAGGGTCGTTCTGCCCAATTTTATCGAAGCGGAGATCACTTACGCCGAGCCGGGCATCAAGGGCGACTCATCACGTTCCGGCACAAAACCGGTTCAGATCGAAACAGGCACCACGGTTCAGGTGCCGTTGTTTATTAACCAGGGGGATTGGATACGCATTGATACTCGAAACGGTCAATACGTTGAAAGGATTCAGAAATGAACTTGAAGGAAATCAAAGAGATCATTAAGTTGATGCAGGAAAACGAGCTTTCAGAGGTGGAAGTTGAGCATGAGGGCGGAAGGTTAAAGCTTAAAAAGTTCGGGAGCGATGTTCATATGACCCCGGTCTATCATCATGCTCCGGCAGCTCCGGCGGTGGCGCCCGCAGCTTCTTCTGCGTCGGAAGCGGCAGCTCCGGCGGCGAAACCGGTCAAAACGGTCGAGATCACCTCGCCCATGGTCGGGACCTTTTATCGGGCTCCTTCTCCTGAATCCCCGGCATATGTTGAGATCGGCCAGATCATTGAGGTCGGCCAGGTCGTTTGTATCGTTGAGGCCATGAAGCTGATGAATGAGATCAAAGCTGAGGCCCGCGGCAAGGTCGTGGAGATCCTGGTGAACAACGCGGAACCGGTCGAATTCGGCCAACCGCTTTTTTTGTTGGATCCGGCTTAAACAGGTAGTCGGCGAGGGGTAAGACGGGGGCTTCGCCAGCAGTGGGGAAGCCTTAAGAAATTTTGAAGAAAGAACCTTAAGATCGGTTAATATATGTTCTCAAAAATTTTGATTGCGAATCGAGGCGAGATCGCTCTGCGGGTCATCAGGGCCTGCCGGGAAATGGGGATCCAGACAGTGGCGGTGTTTTCGGAAGCGGACAGCAATTCATTGCATGTCCGTTTTGCTGATGAGGCGGTTTGTATCGGGCCAGCCAAAAGTTCGCAAAGTTATTTGAATATTCCAGCGATCATCGCGGCGGCGGAAATTACGGATGTTGAGGCGATCCATCCGGGTTACGGGTTTTTGGCGGAGAACGCGCATTTTGCCGAGATCTGTGAATCATGCCATATCCGTTTTATCGGGCCTTCACCGGAGGCGATCCGCCTTATGGGTGATAAGATCCAGGCCAGAGAGACGGTCCGGAAGGTCGGCGTTCCATTAACACCCGGTGGCAAGGGCGTGGTCGCTGATGAAAAAGAAGCGCTTAAGATCGCCAACAGCATCAAATATCCGGTCATCATCAAGGCCGCGGCCGGCGGAGGCGGTAAGGGCATGAGGGTGTGCCACAATGACATGACCCTGATGGGCGCTTTTGCCATGGCCCGCTCTGAGGCGGAAGCGAATTTCGGCAATCCGGATGTTTATATTGAAAAATATCTGACGGATCCTCGTCACATCGAATTCCAGATCCTGGCGGACAGCCACGGAAACGTGATCCATTTGGGAGAACGCGATTGCAGCATTCAGCGCCGCCATCAAAAGCTGATCGAAGAGGCGCCTTCGCCCGCGCTGACAAAATCCCTGCGAAAAAAAATGGGGGATGCCGCGGTCAAGGTGGCCAAGTCTGCCAATTATCAAGGGGTCGGGACGATCGAATTTCTGCTGGATTCGACCGGAGAGTTTTATTTCATGGAAATGAACACCCGTATCCAGGTCGAGCATCCGGTCACGGAAATGGTCACCGGTATCGACTTGATCAAAGAGCAGATCAAGGTCGCGGCGGGGGAGAAGTTGACCATTAAACAGGAAGATGTTCAGATCGCAGGCGCGGCTATTGAATGCCGTATCAATGCGGAAGACCCGGCCAATAATTTTATGCCGTGCCCCGGCAAGATCGAGGAGCTGAATATCCCCGGCGGCCGCGGCGTGCGGGTGGATTCGCACATTTATCCCGGTTATAAGATCAGCCCGTATTATGATTCGATGATCGCCAAGCTGATCGCTTATGGTAAGGACCGTAAAGAGGCGATCCGCGTGATGCGCAGAGCGCTGGATGAATTCTATGTGGCGCCGATCAAGACCACGATCGGCCTTCATTTGGATGTTTTGAACCATCCGATGTTCGTTAAAGGGGATTTCTCGACACATTTTCTTGAAAAGCATATGAAGAAGAATGAGGCGGAGGCATAATTATGAGTGAGATCAAGAATGTTGATTTGGGGTCCGTCAAGATCCATAAAAAGGTCATTGCGGATATCACGGCGAATGCCGTGGCTGAGATCAAAGGGGTCCATTTGGTCGCGCCGACGATGGCAGACGAACTTCTCAAGATGCTTGGCCTGAGAGTGCATCCTGCTATCACGGTCGATATTGAGAAGACGGGGCAGGTCTCGGTCGATGTGCGTGTCTGTGTGGAGTACGGCAAGCGTATTCCGGATATCGCGACCCAGGCTCAGGATGTGATCCGGCAGGCCATTGAACAGACGGTCGATATAGATTTAAAGGATGTTAATGTCAATATCCATGGGATAGAGAGGGGGGGGCAATGAAATTAATAGTCCGGTTAGGCGTGATGTTTTATTGTGTGGTGACCCTGCTGCTGGCATTTTTTCTGGTAATGATTGCCTTGCCGCTTATGTCGATCGAGGAAATGTCCGCGATCTTGGAAGCGATCAATCAAAGCGTGCAGGTCCGTTTGGTCCTTGGCCTGGTCGCATTGATCCTTGTTTTGAAGGCGTATACTTTCGCGAAGCTGATCTCCGGGGACCAGCAAAAGGGCAAGAACATCGCTTTTGATAATCCCGAAGGCCGTGTGTATGTTTCGTTGGTGGCTATTGAGGATCTTGTTCGTCGGGAACTCTCCTCTTTGGAGGAGGTCAAGGACGTGCGCGCATCGGTAATCGCCAAAAAAAGCGGCGACCTTTATATTCAATCGCGGGTTTCTCTTAATGGTGATATCAATATTCCTGAACTGACTTCGCGGCTGCAGACGATCATTAAATCCAAGATCCAGAACATGATCGGCTCTGAACTGGGAGTTGAGGTGGATGTCGATGTCGTCAAGATCGTTCCTCGCAACAAGGACAAGAAGGTCAAGGTCACGGAAGCTGCCAGTGAAACAAAGCCCAACGTTCCTTTTGAAGGATACCGGGCATAGGATGCCGGAAGATTGAAAGAAGCTAAACCCTTTTCCGAGAGGCTGGTTTTATAGATCTGATCTAACTATTTCTAAGGTGGCGCTTATGAAGAAGATTGGAATTCTCACAGGTGGGGCGGATTGTCCTGGATTGAACTCTGTGATCCGGGCGGTTGTTCGCAAAGGCATGCTGGAAGGCTATGTGGTGGCCGGCATCAAGAACGGCTGGGAGGGTTTGATCGAAAATGATATGAAGATCCTGGACCCGCGCATGACGTCCGGTATTCTTGACAAAGGCGGAACGATCTTAGGGACCAGCCGTATTGATCCTCTGGAAGACCCGAATAAAGTCGCAGCGATCGGAGAGAATTATAAACGCAGTGGCATCGATGCCTTGATAGCCGTGGGTGGTGAGAAGACCTTGACCATTGCCCAGTATTTGCATGAGAACGGATATATAAAGGTCGTGGGTGTTCCTAAATCGATCGATAACGCGCTTTCGGGGACAGAATACGCTTTTGGGTTTGATACCGCTGTTAATATTGCGACCGAATGCATCGACCGCCTGCACACGACAGCGGAAAGCCATCACCGCATCATTGTTATTGAGGTCATGGGCCAGCACACCGGATGGATCGCTCTGGAATCCGGCATCGCCGGAGGGGCGGATGTGATCTTGATCCCTGAGATCGAGTCTGATCTAGATGCGGTTTGTTTGGACCTCAACGCGAGACACCGCCGTGGCAAAACATTCAGTATCGTTGTGGTCGCGGAAGGGGCGCGCATCAAAGGTTTTTCTCCTCAAGAGATCGCTAAGCGGATCAGCCATTACCGTTTCGGGGGCATTGGTGAGTTCGTGGCCGAAGAGATCGAAAAGAAGACCGGTTATGAAACACGCGTGAGCGTTCTGGGTCATATCCAACGGGGTGGTGCTCCAACAGCCTATGACCGGATCATCGGAACCCAGTTCGGCATTAAGGCCGTGGATCTTGTCAAAGAACAGAGATTCGGACAGATGGTGAGTTTGAAGAACAATAAGCTCGGCTCTGTAGACATTGAAAAAGCGATCAAAAAGCGTAAAACGATCGACATGGACCTGTTCGAAATCGCTTCGGTCTTTTTTGCCCATTAAGAGGAACCGTTATGGACCAGCGCATAAAAAGCATCGTTTTGGAAAGTATTCGGGTCAAAGAAGAGGCCTTTCGGCAGAATATGGAAAAGATCCAGTCCGCGGTCGAGATGATCACGGACTGCTTCAAGAATGGGCGCAAACTGCTGATCTGCGGTAACGGCGGTTCTGCCGCTGACAGTCAGCATATTGCCGCGGAATTCGTGGGCCGTTTTCAGAAGGAACGCAAGGCTCTGGCGGCGGTCTCGCTTACGACCGATACGTCTATTTTGACATGCCTTTCAAATGATTATCAATTTGATTGCGTTTTTTCCCGTCAAGTCGAAGCCCTTGGAGAGCGCGGGGACGTGTTTTTAGGGTTGTCCACCAGTGGGAATTCAAAAAATGTGGTTCAGGCTGCCCGTGCCGCCCGCTCAAAAGGAATGCGAACGATCGCGATGACCGGTGAAGGGGGCGGGCTTTTGGCTGAGGCGGTTGAGCTGTGTTTGGCCGTTCCATCGAAGGTCACGGCTAGGATCCAGGAGTCCCACAGCACCATCGCGCACGTGATCTGTGAACTGGTTGAAGAACAATTTTCCTAAGATGATGAATTCCAATAAAAAAATCGTCAGCCTTGCCTCGCTCAAGCGAAAACTTTCCGCTCTTCGCAAACAGAAGCGGACGATCGCCTTCACCAACGGATGTTTTGATATTTTACATTATGGACATGTGAGTTATTTGCAGAAGGCCAGGGCCAAGGATCGAGTTCTGGTTGTCGGATTAAACAGCGATTCATCTGTGCGAAAGATCAAAGGCCCGCAAAGGCCCGTTAACAGTGAGTTGAACCGGGCTGGCGTCCTGGCAGGTTTGGAGTGCGTGGATTTTGTGACGATCTTCAATGAAGAAACACCCTATGAACTGATCCGGGCCGTGAGGCCGGATATTTTGATCAAAGGGGCAGATTGGAAGGGAAAGGCGGTCGCCGGTTCGGATCTGGTCAGCCGGGTGGAGTTGATCGAGTACGTCCCCAACCTTTCAACAACCAGCATCATTGGCAAGATCAAGAAAAGTGGCCAAGCAAGTTGATCAAAAAATCTTTCGTGTTTTGGACGCCAACTTCAATAGGGCCAAGGAAGGCTTGAGGGTTTGCGAGGATATTTGCCGTTTTATCCAGGAGCAGCCGTCCTGGACGCGATCCTTGAGGCAGATCCGGCATGGGCTGACGGATATTCAGTGCTCTTTGAGCCGTAAAGTCCTGCTGGGCAATCGGGATATTGTCGGGGATGTCGGTAAAGGTTCTTTAGAGGCAGAATTTTCCCGCAGGAACGTGAGGGATATTTTTTATGCGAACATCCAACGCGTGAAAGAATCCATCCGTGTCCTTGAGGAATTCATGAAATTGGTGGATAAAAAGAAGGCGCAAGTCTTGAAGTCCTCCCGGTATAAGATTTACGATTTTGAACGCAAGTCCTGTGAAAAGTTTTCGTTTTGAAAGTGTGATTTTTCTGATATAATTTTGTGCTTAAATATGGAAAATAAGATAGATATGTTGCGCCGGGCAAAGGTTTATGTGGTTCTGGACCGCTCGGTGGTGGATTATACAAGGCTGTTTGATCTTTTAGGAATTTGTGTTGATGCCGGAGCAGATGTTGTTCAGCTGCGTGACAAAAGCGGATCGGCAAAAGAGATTCTGTCATTTGCGCGCGACGCGTTGAAACTGACGCGCGGGAAACTGCTGTTCATTGTCAATGATCGACTGGATATCGCCTTGGCCGCGGGTTGTGACGGGGTTCATTTGGGCCAGGAGGACCTTCCGATTGAGGAGGCTCGCAGGATAGCGGGATCCGGTCTGATGATCGGCGTTTCATGCCAGACTTTAGAACATCTTCAGGAGGCAGAGAGCGCCGGGGCGGACTATGTCGGTTTTGGGTCCGTCTTTAAAACATTGACTAAGCCCCAACGCAGTCCCATGCCGCTGGATGTTCTCAAATCTGCATGGGTTCAATCACACATTCCGATGTTCCCGATCGGAGGAATCACGCTGGACAACATAAGCCAGTTGCTGGCGCTGGGTATGAACCGGGTCGCTTTGACGCGGGGGATCTGTTTGGCGTCAGATCCCGCTTTTGTGATCCGGGAATTAAAAATGAGATTGTCAAACATTGCGGTTTGAGATCACGAGTGTTCACGTTGAAGAATTTTCACGATAGAAGTCGCGATTTAGGCGAGGGTAATTCAGTGGTAGAATTCCAGCTTCCCAAGCTGGCTACGCGGGTTCGATTCCCGTCCCTCGCTCCATTTTTATGCGGAACGCGTTCTCTGAAAAAGGTATTGATGGCGGTGGTTTTGCTGATGGGTGGGGCCTTATCCGGATGCGCCCCGGTGATCTATGATCCAGGCGAATATTACGGGTATAAACCACAAGGGATCTATCATACCGTCGAAAAGGACCAGACGCTCTGGCAGATCGCGCAGGCTTACCAGGTTGGGCTTGATGAGATCGTAAGGGTCAACCAGATCGCTAATGTGGCCAATATCAAAGTTGGCCAAAAGATCCTTATTCCCAGGGCTCAACAGCCGCTCAATATTCCCGTGCAGGATATTGATCCTGACCGTTTGAAATTCGCGTGGCCGGTCGAAGGAGAAGTTGTTGGATTTTTTAATGGAAAGAGGGCCTATTTTAACAAAGGCATCAAGATCCAGGCCCCGGGGAGAAGCTCGGTGAGGGCCGCGCGCTCCGGTAAGGTCGTTTTGGCGGACTATTTGACAGGCTACGGACAGGTTGTGATCGTGGATCATCAGGACGGTTTTATGACGGTTTACGCGCGCACAGCGAATCGCACGGTGAAGCTGAATGATCATATTTCAAAAGGTGATAAATTGGCGGAGATCGCGGATGCTGCCGGAAAAGCATTTTTGTATTTTGAGGTTCGCAAAGATGGCATCGCTGATAATCCCTTGTATTATTTGCCCAAATGACAGAGGCAGGTTTTATGGTTATGATGGGGTTGGATAAATTTTACGGTCGCAAAGACATCTTAGAGCTCCTTAAAAAAAGGGTCTTGGATTTTAAGGATGGGTATCGTCAGAACATCGCACTTTTGGGTGAGCGGTATATTGGAAAGACCAGTGTCCTTCATAAATTTCTTGAAAGTATTGAACTGCGTAGCGTCATTCCGGTTTACGTCGACCTCGAGAACCGAGAACTCGGGCAATTCTGTGAAAGAATTTCGTCATCCTTGCTGTACCAATTTTTAAGATCCCGTGGGCAATCCTGCCATGAGGATTTGAAGCTCTTGCTCGAGAGCGCACAGGATACACTTCCGTTAACGGTCAAGAGCATACGTCGCATCCAGGCGCACTTAGCGCATGGGCGTCAGGCGGATGCTTATCGCGAGGTTATCGCGCTTCCTCAGATATTTTCCTCTGAAACAGGTCTTTTTTGTGTGTTGATCCTGGATGAGTTCCAAGCTTTGGATGATTGGGACATCCCGGACGTTTTTCGTGACCTTGGCAAGACGATCATGACACAGAAACAATGTTTATATATCGTGTCCTCATCGTTGCCGAGCACGGCCGAGACGATCCTTTCAGAAAAACTTTCTTTGCTATTCGGGAATTTTGAGGTCCGCTGGGTGGAGCCATTTTCGATCCGGACCTGTCAGGAGTTCATTGTCGCGCATCTGCAGGGTGTTCAGATCAGTGATTCGTTGCGGGATTTTTTGATCGACTTTACAGGGAGGAGACCTCTTTATTTGAAACTTTTGTGTCATGAGCTGCGCACATATTGCAGCCTTCATGGCCAAAGCGAGGTCTTTGTCCCGGTCCTGACAGAGGCGGTCAAAAGCGTTCTGTTCAACCCTTGGGGAGTTTTGAGCCGCCACTTCGATCTTTTTATGGACGCATTGTGTTTTAAAGGCAATGTCCTGAACGCCCGCATCCTTCTGGTGTTGTCCAATGGAAAGCAGAAATTGAAGGATATCACACATCTGATGAACGTGAAGCAGTCTTTGATCTCTCCGAGGATCAGCCGCCTTATCGAGGGGGGGCATGTGGTCAAGAATGGAAAATTCTTTTACATTGATGATCGCCTGTTCCGATATTGGCTGAAATTCGTCTTTCAAAAGCGTCAGCAGGCCATCGAGTATGGTCTTGAGCGTCAGATGCAGGATTTTGAAAAAGAATTCGTTGCGATCGTTGAACATTTTCAGATCACGAATCAAAAGGATGTCCAGGCGCGCATCATTGAGCTTTTTAACTGTTTTGATGATGAGGCCGTGCAGATGAACGGCCGTCGCTATAAGCTGCCTGTTTTTCAAAGGCTGTCATCCATTAAGCGGCTGGATGGGGCGGCGGACCCATTCGCTTTCATTGAGGCCAGGACGTCATCCGGGAACTGGTGTGTGGTCTTGACCCGCCGCTCGGTCCAGGAGCAGGAAATAGCGAATATCGCTGCCCATTTAAAGAAACGCAATCAGAAGCTTGAGCGCTGCGTTCTGATCGCCCTGGAAGACCTGGATGAGAACGTCCGTGTCCGGGCTCTTCAGGAACGCATGTGGATCTGGAACGAGAACGAATTGAACACGCTGTTGAATATTTACGATCAATCATATATTGTTTAAGGGTTTGAACATGAAGATCGGTGTAGTCGCGGACACGCATTCAAAAAAGCTCCCCCCGCAGTTGATCAAGGATTTCAAATCGGTGGATCTTATTATTCATGCCGGTGATATTTGTGATGAATCAGGATTAAAACAGCTCCAGATCCTTGCCGAGGTCAAGGGTGTTTGCGGTAACATGGATGATCAGAAGCTCGGCGCGATGTTCCCGGAGCGCTGTATCCTGACATGTGAGGATTGTCGCATCGGGGTTGTGCACGGGCAGGGGCCCAAAGGGCAGGTGCTCAAGTTCGTGCAGGAAACGTTCCGGAAAGAGAAGGTCGACGTGGTAGTCTTCGGGCACACGCACACGCCGTGTCAGGAGACGGTCGGATCGGTCCTGTATTTCAATCCGGGCAGCCCGACGGACGATATATTCGCCCCGTACCGGTCTTACGGGATCCTGGAGATCTCTGGAAAAGACGTCCGGGCAAGGATCATAAAGGTGGACCATCATGGATAAATTATGGGCTCCGTGGAGAAGCCAGTATCTGACAGCGATCACCGACAAAAAAAGCAAGACGAAAAAGTGCCTTTTTTGCCGGATAGCGGAGGAGCAGGATGACCGCAAGAACGCCATTTTTGTTCGGCGGGAACACTGTTACGCGGTGTTGAATATTTTTCCATACAATAACGGACATTCCTTGGTGGTTCCGTATCGTCATGTTTCCGATCTTTCCCGGTTGAACGAAGAGGAAAAGTTGGAGTTTTTCGCTTTGATCGATCATGTGAAGGGTTTGATGGTCCGAGAGCTGAATCCTGATGGCTTTAACATTGGAATGAACATTGGTAAGGCGGCTGGAGCGGGCGTTCCGGACCACATTCACATGCATATTGTTCCCAGATGGCTGGGAGATGTGAATTTTATGCCCGTGATCAGTGAGACAAAAGTGATCTCACAATCTTTGAACGAGCTATATAAACGGCTATCAGCCGCTCACAAGGCTGCAGAAAATAAGAAGAAGACCTGAGATGCTCACCCGAGAAGATTTTGAACGTCTTGAAGAACAGAATTTAGCGGCTTACGCCATGCGCAGCAGCCGCACGCTGGGGCGCGATCACGCGGAGGGAGCACATCCGTTTCGGACCTGCTATCAGCGCGACCGTGACCGGATTATTCATTCGGCGGCGTTCCGGCGTTTGGAATACAAGACTCAGGTCTTTGTGATCTTTGAAGGGGATTATTACAGGACCCGCTTGACGCACACTCTTGAAGTGGCGCAGATCGGCCGTTCGATCGGAAGGACCCTGAGGCTGAATGAGGATCTGATCGAGGCGATCGCCTTGGCACATGACTTGGGCCATCCGCCGTTCGGTCACGCTGGAGAAGAGGCGCTGGATAAGATCATGAAAGATGGAGGGGCGCTGGGGTTCAATCATAATCTGAGAAGTTTTGAGATCGTCACGCGTTTTGAAAAGCGTTATCCTGATTTTGACGGGTTGAATTTGACCCGGGAAGTGCTCATCGGGATATTAAAGCATCAGACAAATTATGACGAGGCTGGGTTTTTGGAGAAATACAGGGACGAGAGCCCGACACTTGAGGCGCAGGTGGTGGATTGCGCGGACTCTTTGGCGTATCTGAACCATGATGTGGATGATGGGCTGAAGTCAGAATGCATTTCGGTGGAAGATCTCATGGCCAGCGAACTTTGGAAAAGGGCGATCGATCATTTGGGGGACGCGGTGCAGGTCAATGACCTGGAGATGCTGCGTTATCAGGTCGTGAAGGCCTTGATCGACATGCAGGTCCGTGACTTGATCGAGCATACCGATGCCCGGTTGCGTGAATTGGATTTTAAAAATGTCGAGCAGGTGAAAAGTTATAAGGGCGAGGTCGTCGGTTTCAGCCGGGACATGAAGGCCCTGCGGGATGAACTGCAGGATTTGTTGAACCGCAAGCTCTATCATCATTACCGCGTTTTACGGATGACAACAAAAGCCAAGCGGGTCTTGAATGATCTTTTTCAGGTATATATCCATGAGCCGTTCCAATTGCCCCCGGAATTGTTTCCCCGTGACCGGGAATGCGAGGATATCGAGAAATATGAGATCATTTGTAATCACATCGCGGGAATGACGGACCGCGCGGCCTTAGATGAACATAAACGGTTTTTTAACGCGTATACAAAAGTTTAAGCCCTTTGTTCGCAAACAAGGGGAGATCAACAGGCATGATCAACATCACAGCGTCTCAAAAATATCATAAAGTCCTTTCCGCCGTTCATATGGTCTATCGGCTCGTTAATTCCACGTTCAACGTCAAAGAGCTTTCGTTGCGGTTGACTAGGCTATTGTGCCAGTTCATTAAGGCTCACTCCGCCCGTGTGTTCATCCTGGACCCTGACAAAAAGAAAGTGGTCATGGTCGCCATCTTCAACAATAAGATCAATATTTTATGGGAAAAGAAAAGTGAGATCGCGCAGATCTCTAAAAAAGAGTTGCGCGTGACCGAGGGCTACTCGATCTTTGAGCCGCGTTTGATCGGGCTGCCTCTTGTCGCGGATGATATCGTCGGAGCTATTTTTGTCAAGCGAACGTCCTCATCTCCTGCTTTTACGGAATTTGACCAGGAGCTTTTGGCGGTCATCGGTGAGCAGGCCGTCACGGCCTTAAGGTATTTACAGCTTTCCGGCCAGCAGCAGCAAACGATCCTCAGCAGCATCAGGTTGATCGGCACACTTCTTCAAAAACAGGGTCCGCTGGCGTTCAAGCACGCTCCGGTGTATTTCAGTATCGCCAATGCCCTGGCAGAGCAGATGCATATGAGCCAAAAAGGGATCGAGAATCTGTATTATGCCAGTGTCCTGCAAGGGGCGGGGGCTTTGGATATTCCATATGATGTTCTTTCAAAGAAAAGCCAATTGACGCCGGAAGAGTTTAAGGTCATTCGTGATATGCCCTCCAGAAGCGCTGAGTTGATCCGTCCGGTCGAGTTTTTGAAACCGGTCCTGCCGATCATTTTGTACCATCATGAAAAATATGACGGGACGGGATATCCTTCGGGCCTGAAAAAAGAACAGATCCCCTTAGGAGCCCGGATCATGGCGGTGGTGGACGCTTTTGAGGCAATGATCCAGGGCCGCCCATACCGGAAAAGATTGTCTGTCGAAGAAGCGGTAGAGGAGCTAAAACAGAACAGCGGTACCCAGTTCGATCCCAAGATCGTGGATGCTTTTTGCAGCCTTTATAAGGACCGCCGGTTTAGAAATTTTCTTTCTCAAATGCGAAAGGGTTGATTGAAGAATGTTCCATAAACAATCACAGTTTGAACTTTTTCCGGGGGCTCCCGGGGCGTCCCCGGAAAAGGAAAAGTCCCAATTTTCTTTCCACGCATTGGCGCTCACCTTTGAAAATATGGTGGTCGCATCGGTAGTTTTTGTGATGCTGTTGATCATCGCGTTTGCTTTTGGGGTCGAAAAAGGCAAGCAGCTGCAGATCGCCAAGGCCCAAGTTGTGGAAGTAGAAGCCCAAACAGCTGCGGTAAACTCGCAACCATTTGAAAATAAACAAATTGTAGACAGCGTGGCCCTGCCTGCTGTAGGAGGTTCTTTGGATGCTTCCCCCAAGACTGGTTTACAGGCCGTTCAAGTTCAGCCTGAAATTGTTGAAAAGGAGGCTGTTGATGAGAAAAGTGTTGACAAAACCGCTTCTTTAGACAAAATACATACTATTCAAGTTGCATCATTTAAGCAGCAAGAACGGGCGGACCGCGAAGCGGGAACGCTGAATCAGAAAAAATTTGATGCATTTGTGGTCAAGAAGGGGACACATTATATCGTCTGTGTCGGTAAATACAATGAGCGTTCCCAGGCCACCGGGATGTTAAAAAATTTGCGTAAAACGTATAAGGATTGTTTAATAAGGAGTTTGTAGAGATGTCATTACACCCATCATTGAAAGTTGATTCGGCCGGGGCACAGCAAAGAACGGTTCTCACACGGATCGAGCGCATCAAGGACTTGATCAAGAAAGGGGCCTGGAAAGAAGAGCAAGAAGTATTGTCTTTGCCGAAAACAAAGATCTTGAAAGTAAAAGCCAAACGTTCAAAGGCAGCAAAAGAAGAAGGCGCTGCAGCAGCGCCTGCGGCGGCTGCTCCTGCGAAGGATGCCGCCAAGAAGCCGGCTAAATAACACGCTATTTAATTATGAATAGACACGCTCTTATTGGTATCGTCAGTCTCATTGTTCTGGCAATTTTATCAGTAAGTGCCAACGCGCAATCTCCCGCCGAGGAAACTTTTCCATTCGTTGGCGTTGTGAATGTTAAAAACGCCAATATCCGTGCCGGCCAGGCAAAAAGTTTTGAGTCGATCGCACAGGTCAAACAAGGGGAGGAGCTTACGGTCATAAACCGCAGCTTCAGTTGGTATGAGGTCCGTCTGCCGCAGACGGTTTCCTGTTACGTCCATGCCGATTTTGTGAAATATCTTCGTGATGATATCGGGGAGATTTCAGGGAAACGTGTGAATGTCCGCGCGCAGGCCAAGACCGGTTCCGCGGTCTTGGGCCAAGTATCCGCTCCGGCAAAAGTGAAGATCCTGGGACGGGAGGCGGAGGGGTGGTATCGCATTGAGCCGGTATCAGGCGTTTCCGGATGGATCCAGGCGGATTTGGTGGATTTTCGTTCCTTGAATGTTCCTTCAGAGGCGGTCGTGGAGCTTCCCAGTCAGAATATTTATGAAAAAAAACGGCAGCAAGAGGCTGAGGCCGTCGAAAAACAGCAGGAACAACTGCAGGATTTCGAAAAGAAAAAACAAGAGGCTTTGACCGTCAAGGGAACGATCAGGGCCCTTGAGCCGGTTTTAAATGACAATGTCCGCCATAGGCTTGATGCCGATGGAGGACAGACCTTTTACCTTCAGGGTTACCGCAGCGTGCTGGATGGATTTTTGAACCTGCGCGTTCAGATCCAGGGCATGCCCCAGTCAGAAGTCCAGGCTGATCAGCCGATTCTTTTGGTGACACAAGTCCAACTTGTATTATAATTGAAAACACATTCGCCGTTGTTCCTCTACAAGGATCATGATGTTGGAACATATTCTTTTTTTTTCAATTGCAGTGTTGTCGATCGTTTTCCATGAGGTCGCTCATGGGCTGGTCGCTTTCTGGCTGGGGGACTCAACGGCCAAGGACGCCGGCCGTTTGACAGTAAATCCTTTGAAACATGTTGATCTCGTCGGAACGATTTTGGTCCCTCTGGCGCTTCGCCTGATGGGGATTTCCCCGCTCGGCTGGGCTAAGCCAGTGCCCGTAAATTTCCATAATCTTAGGCGGCCTAAACGCGACATGATTTTTGTGGCGGCGGCCGGTCCCGGGATCAACATCCTGCTGGCAGTTCTGTCGGC